>Ga0255300_1000001_pt1 | contig 59142 bp, 1 predicted proteins | sample MistaT_7_FD_183676 | JGI IMG/M metagenome (GOLD analysis project Ga0255300, IMG submission 183676) | Metatranscriptome of freshwater microbial communities from Mississippi River, Louisiana, United States - Miss_Cont_RepA_8d (Metagenome... | ecosystem: Environmental > Aquatic > Freshwater > River ...
CGCGCCAAGTAGCTTAATACCATCGCAGAGCGCCAAAGATTCATTCGACGGCTCACAAGAGGGGGATGGGAGGGGGGAGTCTCACTCAGCGTCGGAAGACTGGTCTTCTGGTGGGCAACCTTCACTAATGGGGAGAGCTGACACTTCATCCGCTTCGTCGTCCCCTGAATTGTTCGGTCCAGTGAGGTTTTCCGGGTGCTTCGCACCAGCCTTTTCTACCGCTTCGTGGTCACACTTCGTAGTTTTTTGCCGTCATGGCGTACACAAGCAAACGGGGTTCACGCGACTGTCGCATGGTTAACACGATTTTTTGGTGGGTTTTGTTTTGGGCTCTTGCGCGCAGTTAGGTGGTGCGCAGTGCAGTGGCCATCGTCGCCAAAGCACCTCGCAGCGAAGTCATCCCTCTTCGCAGCGGGTTTTTTTCGCTGATTCGCAGCGCAGGTGTCACGGCAGCACTTACTCGTAGCGGTAGCGGATCTCGCCCTCGTACGGGTGCATATCCACCGTGACGTCGTCCTCATCGTCGCCGAGCATCCAGCGGTAGAGGTAGATGATGCCGCACAGCAGCGGCTCGATGACGAAGAACGACATGATCCAGCCCCACATCATCGTGAGCCAGAAATTGTGCAGGTACGCCGGCGACCAGCCGGCAGTGTTGAGCCACGTGATCAGCGCGGTCAGGATGATGTACACAGCGCAGATGGCGTAGCCGTACTTGGAGTAGTGGTGCAAGTGGCGCGTCACGACCACGTCGTCCGATTCATCTTCGGTCTGCTCCTCGCCCGACGTCGTCATCGTCACGTCGAGCTCGTCCACGTCCATCACCTCGCGGCCCAGCTTCATCAGCGTGTTGTGCCGCCCGAACGTGCCGCTGCCGCCCATCGAGGCGTTCATCGTGGCGTTCATCTTCAGCCCGCTGTCGGCCGACTGCTCCTTCTCGTCGTCGAGCTCGAGCATCACCTCGGCGTCGTCCGCGGAGGCGTCCTCGTCTTCGAAGCCGCGTTCCAGCAGAATCTCGTCGTCGTCGATCGGCATGGCGGTGTCAATGCCATCGAGGGCGTCGTCGAGGTGGGCGCGGCCAATGCTGGCGGTGACCTTGGCCTTCTCCTTGGTCACGTTCTCCAGCACTTCGTCCATCGTCATGTCGGCGAACTTGACGTCTTCCTCCACGTCGTCCAGGTTCACGTCCAGAATGTCGTCGTCCTCGAAGTGCTTCGGTGCGAGCATCTCGATGTCCTCCACGTAGTCCGCGTCCTTGAACTGGAACACAACCGGCTTCTCCTTGAACTCCACTTCCGTGGGGTCGAAGACGTTGTACATGTAGAACATCTGGTTCAGAACCGGCCGCACGCCAACCTGCGTGAACGCCGCGAAGGTGCCAACCAGGATCTTGATGCCGGTTTCGACCATGATGTCGCCGTTGCCGATCCCGAAGAAGCTCGAGCACACTGCGTACATGCCAAAGACGCTGCAGATGGCGAGCGTGATGTGCTTGTGGCCGCAGTGGTACGTGCACGGGTACACAATGCCGATCCAGACGTGCGAAGGCAGCAGGCTCTGCCACTGCTTTACCTCCGCCGGGTCGATGGGCTTGTCGCCGCGACGCTTCTTCATGATGAAGTAGATGGTGCGCAGGATCATTGCAAGCGTGTACGCAATCAGCGTAATGATCACGAAGTGCAGACCGGACGGGTGCAGCTGGAAGATGTTGCTGTTCAGCGGGTTGATGGCGTACTTGCGCTGCGGCGGTGGCGCCACAACCGGCGTCGGCAGCGGGCGACGCGTGAAGTTGTTCTGCGCGTTGATGACGTTGGGCGTGACCGAGATCTCTTCGGTGTAGCGCCGGCTGTTCAGACCGAAGGCCGTGATGCTGACGTTGACGTCCTGGTTGAACCACGCGGGCACCTCGATCTCCGCTCGGAACACGACGACGTCCGACACGTTGCGCACGCGCTGCATCACCTGCGACGCGGGCGGGGCGTCCACCCACGTGCAGCCGTCGTGCTGCTCGCAGGATGACATCGTCGGGCAGTGGCAGCCGCCACGGCCGCAGCCGCTGATCGAGGCGTCGCCACCGTTGCACGCGCCGCCGTAGCCGCCGACGCGGCACTCGATGTTGTAGGTGCGGCTGTTGAAGCGGCAGTCACGCGACTCGCCGACCGTGTGCAGGCGGGCCATCGTCGACGATTGGTCCACCGACACCACCACGGACGGGTCGTGCAGACGCGAGCCGTTGACGAGCTTGATCAGCGCGCTCAGCGTGTACGCGTTCTCGAGCTCGAAGTCGATACCAACCATCGGGGTGCGCAGCTCGGGCGTCTTGCGCAGCTGGTGGCGGTGGAGGTGCCGCGGGAAGTGTGCGTGCACCACCAGCTCGCTGCTGTTGCGCATCGTCGCGTTCGGCTCCACCGACACTGCGTAGCGGTGCTCCGTGACGGGCGTGGGGCCCGTTGTGGCGCGGCGGCTGTACGAGGTGGTGAAGGTGCCGAGGTACGTCACGTTGCCGATGGCGTAGCCGACAATCGGCGCAACGTACGACCGCAGGTGCTCGTGCGCGTTGACGGGGCCGTGGTCGGGGACGTTCAACAGCAGCGGGCGGAACGCGCCGGCCTCGAGGTAGTTGATGAGGTGGCCGGTCTCGTGGTCGCGCACCGTGAAGTCGATGCCCGTCACGTTGGGCGCCACGTCCACCAAGCCGCCGAGACCGAAGTGGTTCGGCTTGTACATGCCGCCGTGGTTCTTGCACGAGCCGCGCACGTGCGAGCCGTTGACGCCGCCCTCGTGGTTGACGATCGCCTGCGCGAAGAAGTTGTCGATAACGTCGGGCGTGATGGAAGTCGAGAGCATCGTCGCGCGAAGCCTGGCATCGGTGTCGTTCTCGCACGACTGCGCGAAGTTGATGCCCGTCGGGCGCGGCGGCACGACGGCCGTGGCGTAGGTAGCGTTGACGCGCGTGACGGCGACCACGTAAGGGCCGAGCATGAGACGCGAGGCCATGTTGTCGAGGTTCCGGCCGTACAGGCCAATCGTGGACCCGAACGTGACGTCGTTCACCGGTGGCTCGCTGTAGTCGATCTTTGGTGGGCGCGCCGGATCCGTGGTCGTGAGCTGCTTCATCGGGGCCGCCTTGACTTCGGATACGTCGTTGTTCGGCTCCACGAACGCCGTGAGGTTGATGAGTCGTGTCGTGTGCTGGGCACTCGGGGCGAGCATGAACCAGAACGTCGTCTGCCACACGTCGCCGTTGTTGAACGTCTGACTCATCGAGCATTCGATGCTGTGACGCGAGCCGAACGTGGGTGCGTTGGCGTACGTCACCGGCGTGCACGCCGTCGGGTCCAAGCCCGTGAAGTGGCCGAACGAGGCGTTTACGGAGAACTTCGCGTCGTAGAACGTGTCGTTCTTGTTCACCAGTGTCAGCGTGACCATGCGGAGCTCGCCCGGATACATCGGCACCGGGTTCGTGTTCACGGTCAGCGTGAGCTCCACATCCACGTACACGGCCGGCGGGCGCGTCGCATTGGACGGCGCGGCCGGTGGCGTCGGCGGACGCGGTGCTGCGCTCGGGGCACGCGTCAACGGGGGCGGCTGGTGGAAGGTCTTCGTCTCTGTCGGCAGCGGGTGCGACTTCGTGGCCGTGCGCGTCGGGTACACGTACGGCGGCACCCACGTGCTACGCGCGATCTTCGTGATCGGCAGCGTCGACAGACCGCCCTGGCACAGCGTGCCGGGCGAGACCTGCGGGCAGGCGCGCGAGAGGAATTTCCCGCCCTGTGCGTCGATGCACTTGTGGGCGGGCAGCGGCCGGTCGAACCACTCGCGGCCCGGGTACGGTGGCAGGAGCTCGCCGTCGCTGTGCCAGGAGTAGTTCGCGGTGATGTTGAGCTTGCCCGCAGCGACCGCCAGCGGGCCGTAGTCGTCGATAACGCGAAGTTCGATGGTCGAGTTGAAGTCACGCACCTCAGCCCAGTTCAGCGCCACGTTGCCGCACATGCCCTGTGGCGTGTCGAGCGCGAAGGTCACAACGCGCTGCAGCACGCCGCGGAACGGAGCGTACCACGCGAGATCGTTCGTGTCGAGGTCAACGCGCATCACGATGTCGCGGATCGCTGGGTCCGTCCAGTAGATGTACGCGAACGTCGTTGTGTTCAGCTCGTTGTTCGGAATCTTCGTCCAGAACATTGCCTGCCGCAGCGCAAAGTTCCACGTCGGCAGTGTGCCCGCGCCAATGAGCATCGCCATGCAGCCGTCGGCCTTGCGCAGACCGATGTCGGGGCTCGAGCCGTTGAACAGGATGCGGTTGTCGGGCACGCACAGGTGGTGCGGCTGCTGCAGCGTCGCGCCGTGGATCATGCTGTACTTGTTCACCCCCGTGATGTTCGCCTCCGTCGCGTTGTCACTCGGGAGGTTGTCACCGAAGATGTCGTACAGAATACGGAACGGGCCCGGCTGGATGCGCGAGCTCCAGCGGCCATATGCCTCGCGCGCCTCCATGTCGCTGTAATTGGCGTACCACACGATGCTGCCGCCGTGATGGAAGTCGTTGCGGGCGTACTCGCAGAGGAAGCTGTTGAGCATCGTCGTGCGGCAGTTGCAGTCGTTCCAGCCCTCGAAAGTCTGCATCACGCAGTGGTCCATGGCGTTGTCCGGCTGGCTCGGTGCCCACTCCGTCCACGTCGTGGGCTCGCCGTGCGTCCACTGGAACACGAGGTTCGACGTGTTGCGGCGCAACGCCATGAAGTAACTCATCGAGCCGTACATCTGCGACAGCGTGCGTGCCTGCATCCACGAGCGCACGACGGGGAGGCGCCACCCACCAGCCCCCATCGACGCACAGTGGTCGTAGGCTTGGTACCACGACATGCGCTTGTTGACGATCGAGTAGCCGTTTCGGGTGTCGGGGTCCATCATCATGTGCTGGCCATCCTTCGAGCTCACTGTCGCGGTCCACGAGAAGTGCAGCATCGAGCGGCGGTTGTACGCGTCCCGGTTGCCGTCTTGGCGGAACTCGGTGGTGCGCATCATCTTCACGTATTCGGTGCCGTCCGCGAGCCCGGTGGCCGAGATGAAGCACGGCGACTTCTGCACGATCGTGACGTTGAACGGGAAGTAGTGGATCACGAACAGGTCGCCTTGGCGGCATTGGTGGATCGGGATCGACATCGTCACGCCGTACAAATCGTAGCCGGCGCCGACGTGGTCCGCACCGCGCGCGTACGGGTAGATGGTCTGCGACGGCGTGAAGTAGTACTGGTTCTCGTTCATCGACGGGTTCGGCTCCTCCTTCACCGGCACTGTGGCAGTCTTCGTCGGCGGGAACAGCGGCGCGGGCGTCGGCGGCTCCGGCGTAGGCGGGACCGGCGTCGGCAGCGTCGGGTCGGGGTCGGCGAAGAGGCGTTCCTGGAAGAACTTGTGCTCGAAATTGTTCGATGTGCACAGCACCGCGGTCGCGAACACGCTCGTGTCGAGCTGCAGGCTCTGCGTCATCACGATAGCGTCGCCGCCGCCAAGGTGGACGCCCGGGTACGCTGACAGGTCGCTGCCGAGGCTGGCAGAGTCGGAATTCCACACCGGGTGGCCGTCCGTGGCGTCGCGGCGAATGCCCACGTAAGTGTTGCGTTGGTGCATCACGTTGCGGGCATGGCGGCGCTCGATCGCCGTGCGCGGCTCCGCGACCGTCATACCGACGTCGGCGCACGAGGCGTTCGGCGTCGGGTACAGCACGACCGTCTGCGCGATCGTGGCGTAGACGCGGCCAGTGTCGAAGTCGTAGTGCATGTCCTGGAACCGCTCCTCCGTCCAGACAATGAAGCCAAACCGAACGCTCGTGCGGTTGCCGTTCGCCGCGACGAACTCCAGACGCAGCAGCAGGCTGCGGTACTTGCCGACCGTTTCCTTGCCAATGGCAATCAAGCGACAGTCCTTCTGGTACATGGCGATGTTGCCGATCGGGTTGCCAGAAGCGACGAAGTAGTCGAAGGCGTGGCAGCGGATTCCGCCAGCCTGCACCGTCATGCCCCACGCCTCGTCTGTCGTCACAGCCGTGTCGAGCGGGCCCATGTAGGCGGCGCCGAGCGGGAACGCGGTCACGTTGTACCCACGCGTGAAGCTGTCAGGGTCGCGAATGAGCGAGATGCGGTCGAACTTCGTGTACGTCTTGGAGATGCACACAGCGGTGTAGAAAAACGGCGTCGCGCAGTCGCACGTCTCCCAGTGGCCGTCCGGCTTCACGAACGTGCAGTTGCCCGGCCAGGCGTTGAGGTCCAAGTAGTTGTGGTCGTAGTTGCTGTACGCAAGCGGATCGCCGTCGGAGTTCTTGAACACACCAGTCAGGTAGTTGCGACGTGCGTTGATCGGGATGCGTCCTTGGCTCGCGAACAGCCGCTGGTTGAGCAGTCGGTTGTAGCTGTGCGCCATCTTCCAGTCGCCGCCCAGACCCTTGCACTCCAGGTCCATCTGATCCCACGTCTTCTGCACGTTGGTCCGCACAATCGCGTACACGTGGCCGGTGCCGAAGTCGGTGTACATGTCTGTGTCCGTCGGCGACAGTGTGCTGGCCGTGAACATGAACGTGAGGTGCATGCGGTTGCGCTCGACAGCGTTCTGGTACAGCGCAGTGAACACGTCCTTGTACACCTGAGCGTACTCCTGGCCGCGCATGTACAGGCTGCAGCTCGCGGCGTGCCACTCGAAGGTGATGTTCGTCGGCGGCCCATCATAGAAGATGTAGTCGCCTTCCGCGCAGTGCAGCTGGTGTGAGTGCACCGTCACACCGTACAACACAGTGACGTTTGGAATGGCGGCGAGCACAGAGAACGGAGCAATGTGCAGCCGGCCGTTCGGGTAGGAGATGTAGCGACCGCTCTCCGGCACACCAAAAGCAGTGGCGATGAGCGCGTCAGCGTTACCAATCTGGCAAATCACGGAGTTGCGCATCGTGCTGCAGGCACGGCGGGCCCACTGAGACCCGGTCGTCTCCAGGCAACTGACCGTGGCGCCACCGAAGCCGCCGTCGGACGTGCACAGGTCGAAACCAGTGGCAAATTCGGTGTAGCCGGCTGGGCTGCCGTCATCAAGGTACAGTAGCGAGCAGCCGGGCGTGGTGCCGGTGTGGTCCATTGTGCCCATGATGGTTGTGCCGAAGAACAGCGTGCGGTTCATCGTCTGCGTGTCCAAGATGCTCTGCGGTCGTGCCACGTACGCGTTCAGATCGGTCGAGTCTTGGCAGTACTCTTGTGCGTTGCGCAGGTGCGGGTACGTTGATGATGGCGTGTGTTCGCTGCTGAAGGTCCATGTGGGTATGGTGTAGAAGATTCGTGCGTCGGCCGACTGGTACGTCATGTGTCGCATGAGCGGGTACGTCCAATACAGGTACTGGAACATCACAGACGTACGACTCGGGTCGATGCCGCGCCAGCCGATGTTCTCCATCATGGTGTTCATGGTCTCGGCGGTGCCGTAGAGCGCCAGCATCATGGAGCAGTCGACGTCGCGGACGACGACGGCACGGTCCATGGAGGCCGACAGGCGGAATCGATCGCCCACCTCACACTCGACGAGCGACTCTTCACAGCTCACGCCATAAACCGGGTCGGTCAAGTTCTCGGTCGGCAGCACGTCGGACTGGTACGCGACCAATATTGTGCCCGGCGGGTACGGCGACTCGTCAGTGATGACGGCGAAGCTGCCCGCATGCTCGTAGTCGCCTTCGCAGAACGCGTACTGGTACGAAGCCGTCGTGCAGGGAACAGCGAACCAGTGGTACTCGGCGCCCACCGTGCGGTAGACCACGCACGGGTTGGCGCCCGCCCAGCCGGTCGGTTCGGTCGTTGCCCAGTCTTGGTACCACGTCCATTCGCGCGTGCTCCAGTTGTACAAGCTGGGGCTGAAGCGCGTGGAAAGGTCGATGGGCAGGTCGTGCGTGGCAACACGCGGCGCCGCGAATTTGCGCTCGTGGTATTGCGTGATCGTCGCCAGGCGGAGGTCGCCGGGCACGCTGCGGCAGGCGTCGCGGGCTGTGTTGACACTCATGGCCGCGCCGGTCGGTGACTGCACAATGAACATTGTCTTCTGCGCCTCGGGCTCGAAGTACACCTCCGTCATGTGTGGTGCGACGTGGAACGAGTAGCCCATAACCAGCTGCGTACGCAGCTTCGCGGTCGGCCACGTCCACCGCAGGTTCGCGAATGCGGCGATGAAGTCGATCGCCATTGCCCAGCCGCGGAACACGTACGCGCAAGTGGCAGCGTGATACGTGGCCGTGAGCGGCTCGCCGGCGGTGAAGTTGGAGTTGTCGATCATTGTGACGGTGATGGAGCCATCGCACTGGTGCGGAGTGACGTGGATCGTCGCGCCATAGAACCAGTCGTACAGGTACACGTGCTCGAGCGCCGTCCAGATGGGAAGCTCGCCGCCAGGCCGCTCTGCGAGGTTGCCCACCGTGTACGTGCCGTCCAGCGAGACGTTCTTCTTCGATGTCACGTTCCAGATCGGCGTCACTGCTTGCTCGCAGCCCACGGACGGCAGCCGCGTCGTCGGGAGCTCGTCGAACCACTGCAAGCCCGCGTTGGACTTGAGGACCGTGCGGCCAACGGTGCCGCTGGGCTGCGAGTAGCCGTACTGGTGCCAAGCCTCGTTGGCGGGGTAGTTCAGGCCGTGCGCCACGCCTCCAGCCAGCGCGGTGCCGCTCTGCGTCCAGCTGAAGATGGAGCCGGCGCGCGTGGCGCCGAGTGCCATCTCACCGTAGACTTGCGTGCGGCGCTGTTCGCCAGCCTCAAGGTTCGTCTCCAGGCCGGCAGTGTACATGCCGTTCAGCGCGCAGGCGCTGCCGAGGCTGAGGGAGCCGAGGCTTGCGGCGGCGCCGGACCACGGCTGCTTCAAATGGAGCGACGTGTAGCTGCGACCGGTCTCGGCATCGATGATCATCTCGCGCAGGTCGACCCGCGTCCAGTACACGTAGGCGAATTGGATCGTCGAGCGGTTGAACATGTTCACGACGCGGAAGTCAACGGCACCGACAACGAGGTTGTAGTCGCCAATTGTCGACTTACCACTGAGCATCAGTACGCACGGCCGTTCGTCCAGCACGACGATACCAGGCTTCACCGTCTTCAGGTGGAAGCGGTCGTTGCGCCAGCACCGGGAGTGGGCCTGCACGGTCTGCACCGTGGCGCCGTAGATCGTCGAGCCGTCGTTGGGCGGAAGCTTCGACGCGACGACGTTCGTAAAGCGCATCTTCTCCACGACGTTGCCGGAGAGGCCGCTGTGGAAGTAGTTCAACGCGTACGTGTCCGGCTCGCCCATCGACTCACACATCGCCCAGTTGTACATCGCGGCGCTGCAGCTGACGTCCTGCCACTCCTCGTTCGTGCCGTTCATCACTTCCGTGCACGCGCCCGCGCCGCTCGGTTTCCCGGCGGCGAAGTTTAGGAAGCGCATCGGTTGCGTCTCGGCGGGATCGATCGTGATCCACTGGAACGTCGTCGATGGCATATGCAGGCCGAGTGGGAAAGCGCCGCCCTTGTTGAAGAGGCCAGCCTTCGCGTACAGCATGTCCTTCGGCGTGTGGCCCGTCGCCAGCTTGAAGCGAGCGCCGGGGAGGCCAGAGCACCGGTCGTGCATGCCGTGCCAGCTGAGCGGCGTCGCGCTGTAGACGTGCGTGTAGACGTGCTTGTTCTCGGCATCCATGTACATGTCGAGGAACGGGTAGCGCCACACCATAAAGCCGAACGCCGCGCCGGCGCGGTTCAAGTCCAATGTGTGGAACTTCACTGCGTCGATCGCGGCCTTGATGTTCGTGCCGGTGGTGGTTGGCGCAGCGCGGATCTGCAGCGCGCACTCGCGCGGCTCGTACGTGGCCGTCAGGCCCAGGGCGCCGACGTTGGCACTGAGCGAATCCGCGGGGCGGCAATTCTGCAGAGCGATCATGGCGGTTGCACCGTAGATCTTCGAGTTCGGCGCGATGTACGGGATGTCGCGGCTCGACGTGGACACCTGCGAGACAACCTGAAGCAGCGCCAGGCCACCAGCAGCGGTGGCGGGGACTGTCGTGAGCGGCCACTGCGTGCCGTTGGCGTCGATGTCGTGCGGGAAGCCCATCTCGCAGATCACCTGCTCCACGTCCGTCGCGCACGGCACGGAGCGCAGCGAGTGCCCTGCGGTGAGACCGGCGCAGCTCTCGGCGGCGTTGGCGCTCGGGTTGAACGGGGCCCACATCCGGTAGCCCAGTGCCGTGACGTTAGCGCCGTCCCAGAAAAAGTCGGCGGGTGACGCCGACGTGCGACGCAGCCCCAGCCAGGTGGGGCCGAATCGCATGGAGCTGAACAGCTGCGCCTCATCGCCGTCGTTGAGCTCCATCGAGTACAGGCCCTGGCTCGTGCAGATGTGATCCGCCGGCAGCGAGTTCGGGTAGTCCACGCGGGGCGCCATTGACGCGCGCAGCTTGTACGGCGCGTACAAGTGGCCCGAGAAGATATTGAGCGTCACGTCGCGCAGTGCGGTCGACGGCCAGTACACGTAGTTGATGTTCACCTTGGTCCGGGGGCCGTTCTCACCTTGGAATCGCAAACCGAGCATGATGGCGTTGTAGCGTTGCACAACGTTGCGGCCGACGAGCTGCATGGTACAATCCTGGTTGTACTCCACAGTGATGTCGTCGTTCGACGCCGTAAGAGCGAAGCTGTCCTTCGTCAAGCACTGCCCGGCCTGCACATGCGCCGTCGCACCGTACATGTCCAGCAGCGTGGATGGCGGCAGAACCGCGACCGTGAAGGGCGTGATGGTGAAAGCAGCGGCCCAGTGCGTCGTGGCGGCGATGTGACTGACCGAGTACTTGAGCACGTGGCGCTGGTACTCGCAGCGGACGTCGGTGTAGCGCGCCGCGGCGAGGCAGTTCACGGCTGTCCAATCACCTCCGTTGACAGTGTCCATTTCGACGCACCCACCACCACCGGGCACCGTGTTCGTCGGATGCCCAGCGAGCCAGTTGCCGATGGTCACGGGGTGCGAGGACACCCAGGCGTAGTCGCCCGTGGCGCGGCGGAATCCACCGATCGCGATCTTGCTGGCACCGGCAAGGTCGGTCGACGCCAGGATCTGTCGCTCGCGGCTCCACACAGACGGGAGATCCCAGCCGGCACCGAGGCCGCGGCAATAGTCGTACGCTTCGATCCACGACTTTGCGGGGAGGGCGGCCTGGATGTACACGGACTTGTCCTCGGCGCTCATCATGTACCGCTTTGCGGCAACGTTTGTCCACCAAATTGCGTTCAGCGTCACTTGCACGCGGCTATTCGCCGGCGCAGTCGACGTCAACGTCACGCTGGCGACCCAGGCCTTGTAGTTCGTCACCGAATCTGAGACGACGCCGCCATCCGCGAAAGCGGCGCAGCGGAGACCGTCGTAAATTGCAGTGGCGCTGGCAGGGACGGTCGCCGGGGTCCATTGCAACACGTCCAGCGGGTTGCAGTGCAGAGCAGCCACGTGCACGGTCGCACCGTAGATTGGTGTACCATCCGTGAACCACGCGGCGTCGGCGGTCGGGTCGGTGACGGTGACCGTGGTGATGGGGGTCGGGAGCGTGCGAACGATCGTCGGGTTGAAGCCGAGCGGCGGCAAGTCGAACGTGACGTTGCCCGCGTACGGCCACGTCTCGGTCGAGCACCCGACCGCGACGCTCTGGGTCGTGCACGGAACGCTCTTCCAGTCGCGTTGCTGCGTCTGGACGACGCAGTCGTCGGAGAGCACGTTCGTCGGGTGCATCGGACGCCACAGCTGGTACGACATTGCGGCACCGCCGAGCCAGTCGAACTCCGTCGTTGAAACACGCTCGGCGCCGAGGTACTGCTGACCCGTCACGGGCATCGTGCGCAGCTGTTCGTCGCGCTGCGAGTCGGAATAGATTTCGGCCATGTCGAAACCGTTACGCGTGCACAGCGTTTCGATCGGGTCCTGCTCTGGGTAACCAGTGCGCGGACGCATAGAGGAGCTGACCTCGAAGGAGACAAACATCGTCTTCGTCACGACGTCGCGGATCATGTCGCGCACCACGTAGCTCTTCCAGTAAATGTAGTTGAAGCGTAGGATGCTCCGACGCATCTGCTTGCCACGGAACTGCGTCGTCGCGATGATTTCGTTGTACTCCTGCAGGTACGCCGTGCCGACAAGGAACATCGAGCAGCTGCCTTCGCGGCTCACGCTGATCTTGTCGTTGGACGCCAAAACAAAGAACCGGTCCTCGGAGCGGCACTGGCCTGCTTGGTCGTGCACGGTGGCACCGTAGACTTCGACAACGGCCGGGAACGGCAGATCGCTGTGCTTGAAGACGGTAAGCGCGAGTGGCGCGTTGAACAGCGTCGGGCTGGGCAGGTAGCTCAGTTTGTACCGGAGGATGTAGTCACGGCTCTCGCACATGATCTTGCTCCACGTCGTCGTGCACGGCAGATTGCGCCATAGACCGTTGGCCATCACTTCACTGCACGGGTTCGTCGCCGTGGCGGTCGGGTAGTTGCCGCTGACGTCCCACGCTGCGTACGTCGGGGCCTCTCCCGTCACCCACGAGTAGCGACCAACCGTCTCACGGACCATGCCGAGTGCGATCGTTGGCAAACCAAGGCCAGCGCCCGTGAGGGGGGCGACGAGCTTGCCAGCCTCCTTGGACGTGATGGTGGGCAGGTTCCACTCAAATCCTTGCGTGCGGCAGAAGTCGTAGTTCTGCAGGAGGTTGTTCGATACCACGTATGTACCGTACACAGCGTCGTTGTCCAGGTTCATCAGCATCTCGCGGAGGTTCGGGCTCTGCCACAACACGATACCGAAGCTCACTTGCACACGAGCCGTCATTTGCGCGGTTGTCGCGAACTGAACGGCGTCGATGGCAGTGCGATAGAACGCGACTGTGTCCGTCCGATCCTTGAGGAACATCGCGCACACGCCAGGGACGTACTGCTTCGTCATCGGGGCGAACGGAACCTCGTTGATCGTCAGCGAATCATCAGCCGGACGGCATTGATACGCGGCAATCTGCAGCGTGGCGCCGTAGACAGTTTCGGTAGATGGCATCCAACTGGTCTCCGCGGCGGTGTTCGTAATCGTAATCGGGCCTGTAGAGAGCGGGCGTACTTCGGTGACGTTGTAACCGGACACAGCGAACCAGTAGGTAACGGAACCTGCGTGGGTGGTATTCGGATAGCTGCAGCCAACGCTGACAATCGAGTTGATGCAAGGCTCGTCGCGCCAGTCGAAGCTCGAGCTCTGCTGTACAAGGCAGTCCTTGTTGACGTTCGTCGACGGCGTCAGCGGGCGCCACTTCTGATACCACATGGTCGCGTTGTTGGACAGCCAAGTGAAGGCCACCGACGTCGCACCCGGCAGGCGCTTCGCGCCGAGGAACATCTCACTGTACCGCTGCGACCGGAACTGCTCCCAGTTCTCGTCGAACGACGCGAGTTCGGCGACGAAGAGGTTGTTGTCCGTGCAGTAGTCCGCGATCGACTTGGCCTTGAGGTAAGCCGGCGGGGCTTCCATCGGGGCGTGGCCGCGGTACGACGTGTAGATGCTGCCCGTGACCATGTCGTAGACCACCTGGCGCACGTTCGGGTTGACCCAGTACACGTAGGCGAATCGCAGCACGTCGCGGCGCCACTGCTCGCCGTGGAACAGCACCTTGTACAGCAGGCGTTCGTAATCGACATCCTTCACCGGGCCGACGAAATTGAGCATGCATTCGTTGTCGTACGACACACTGATTCGGTCGTGGCTCGCGTTGAGCGAGAACCGATCGCCCGGGCGGCACTGCCGAGCCTTCGCCTGAACCGTCGCACCGTAAATGCTCTGATTGCTGGAGATGGGCAAGTCGCCGCTCTGGAACACGTACTGCGTCATCGGCGTCGGCATGAAGCGGTTCGGATGAGCCAAGAAGGACACAGTGTAGTACATCTTGTAGTTGTCGGACTCGCAGAGGACGTTCGTGTACGTCGTCGAGCACGGCACGTTGTACCAGAAGCCGTCGGGACCGATGTGCGTGCACTTGTTCGTCGAGGGTAACAGCGGGTACGTCGGGGCCCACTTGGAGTAGATGACACTCTCCGTGGACGACCAGTAGAACTGCTCGGTGACGGCATCGACCACGAGGTTGATCGGAACGCTGCCCTTGGCAGTGAGGTTGAACAGCACGAGCCTGTCCTCCTCGTCGCTGCGCACGGACGGGAGCGACCACGACGGGCCGAGCGCACGACACGCGTCGTACGCGGCGATCCAGTTACCCTCGGGGATCACGATCGACGCGAACATGTGGAACGTGTCTACGTCCATGATGTAGCTGAACCGATCAACACGGTCCCACCAAATCGCCGCGAAGGTAACCTGGATGCGGTCCGTCAGCAGCTCCGTCGTTGTGAAACGTGCCAGGTCGACCACCGTCTTGAAGAAGGACACGGACTTGGCAGTGTTCGCCTTGAAGAACAGGGCGCAATGCGTCGGATCGTAGTGCTGCTCGATGTCGTCAGATTCAGGCGAAAGGCTGGACAAATCCGCGGCGAGCAGGTCACCCGGGCGGCACTGGAAAGACGCGATGTGCACGGTGGCACCCCAGATGTCGATCAGGCCATCGTAAAACCAGAACGCCTCCTCGGTGGTGTTGAACAGAATAAGGTTCGGTGAGTCGATCCAGCGCGCCTTCGTCAGCAGCGAGGCTTCAAGCGTGTAGTCGAAAGTCGCAGTGCCCGAGTACAACCAGTCGTCCTTCTCACAACCAACCGACGAACGCACCGCGCTGCACGTGGTGTCTTGCCAGTCGCTCTGAGCCGTCTGGAAGGCACAGTCGTTGCCGACAGTAGCCGTGGGGAACAGCGGACGCCACATGTAGAAAGTCATCACTTGGTTCGTCCACATCGTCTTGAACTTCTGCGAGAAGCTTGGCGTCGTGATGCGCTGAGCTCCGAGGTACATGTTGCCATAGCGCGTCGTTCGCTGCTGCTCTGCAGCTTCCTGAAGCTCCGTGACCTCTGCGAGATGGAAGCCAGTGTAGTTGCAAACGTCAGCAATCGACGGGCCGGTCGGGTACGGCGTCGGAACGGGGTTCATTGGCGAGTTGAGGAAGTACGACGTGTACACGTGGCCCGTGCGCTGGTCCATGATGAGGTTCCGAACGAACGGATCTGTCCAGAGCGTGTACGAGAAGTTCATCAGGATACGACGGAACAGCTGGCCGCGGTAGTGGGCGTTCAGAAGCATGACGTTGTAGTCGCGCAGCTGAGCGTGCCCCACCAGCAGCACGGTGCAGTCGACGTTTTCGTACACACCGATGGACGGGAACGACGCGTTGACGAAAATGATGTCGCCGAGCAGACATTGCTTGGCCTGGGCTTGGATCGTCGCACCGTAGACGTCCATGCTGGAGTCGGGGTGCAGAGATGCGTTGGAGAAGATATCCATCTGCATCTCCGCCGTCCACAGGGTCTCGTTGGCAATGTAGCTCAAGTGATACTTTGGACCAACGTTGCGGTGCTCGCACATCACAGTTGTGAACGTCGCGCCCGCGCCGCCGGTGCAAGGCACGTTGCGCCACTTACCCGTGGTCATGATCTTGGTGCACTGGTTGGTGCCCGTGTTCTGCGGGTAGCCAACGTCCCAGTGGGCGAAGAGCAGCGGATCACGCGAGATGAGACCGAATTGCTGCGTGGACGGGCTCATGATGAGACCGATGGGCAGCTCAGTCACTGCAGACACACGCGCGGCCAGCGGGTCGACAGGGTCGTAGTTCACCTCCATCAGATTCCAGTTCGGGTTGATGTTGCGGCAGTGGTCGTATGACTGCTCCCACGTCGAGGCAGCGACCGTCATCGTGCCGTACACTGTACCACGGTCACAGTCGACGACGAGGTTGGTGAGGGCGGATTCAGTCCACCACACTGCCGCGAACGATAACTGTTGACGAGCGACTTCCGGCTGCGTGGTGGAGAAGCGCACCGCATCGACGACTTGCTTGTAGTTTTCAACCTGGTCGACACCCGTGATCCACATGGCACACACGCCCGAGTCGAAGACGGCGGACTTGCCGGCGAACGACTCGTAAAGCACTAGCTCGTCGCCAGACATGCACTGGTACGCTGCAATCTGGACGGTTGCACCGTAAATCAACGGGCCGTTTGTGAACCACGTTGCGTCGGTCGCGCTGGCGTTGGATACAGTCATGTTCTTCAGCTCGATCATTCGCAGCTCCTGGATGCCCTGCGCCGGACTGATGTACGTGTGAATCGTGGCACCAGCCATGGGCTTGCCTAGCAGCTGCCACGTGACGTTCTCGCAACCGATGGATGTCATGTGGTCCAGACAGCGCACATCTTTCCACGTCTGCTGCGACGTCAGCACCAGACAGTCTTGTGTCATCGTGGCCGACGGCCGCATAGGGCGCCACAGCTCGAACGAGAACGGCGTCGCTGGAGTCGTGTCCCATGCGAAGTCCAGCGTGGCAGGAATGCGCTTGCCACGCAGGAACTGGTTACCGAAGCGGTTCGTCCGCATCTGGTCGCGGGCTTCGGCAAGCGTGGTCACCTCCGTGACGCTCATGCCGTGTGACGTACAGAACGTGTCGGCGGCAAACAGCTCGGGCGGCGCCGTGCGTGGCGTGCCGCTGTGAGCAGAGCTGTAGACGTGGCCGGTGCTGATGTCGAACATCATGTCGCGAACATTCGGCAGGAACCAGTAAATGTAGTTGAACGTGAGCTGCGTGCGGCCCCAGAGCTGGTGGCGGTAGACGACGGAGAGCAGCAGGTAGTTGTAGAATTCCACCGTGGCATCCCCAACGAGGCTCATGGTGCACTCTTGATCGCGCGTGTCGCGAGTCACCGACACGGAGTCGTGCACACCGGTGAACGCGAAACGGTCGCCAAGCTGACACTCACCCTCCGCCAGGTGCATGGTCGCGCCGTAGATGACGGTCTGGAACATTGACGGGGGCGGCAGGTTCACGGCGTTGTAGCACTTCGTCGTCAGCGGGCTCGTGAAGAAGTTCGGATTGAGGATGAAGCTCAGAGTGTACTTAAGCACGGGCGCGTTACGCGTCATGCACATGAACGTGCCGTACTTGGGCGAAGCGCAGTTCACGCTGCTCCACGTGCCGAGGTTCGCTTCAATCATTTCAGCGCAGTTGTTGGTGGCTGGCGACGATGGTTCGCCCTGCTTCCAATTGTTGAACCGGTTCATGATCTCTGGAGCGTACCACGACCACTTCGTGCCACTGAAGCCAATGAGCGACAGCGGCTGGTTGATGTGATGCGCCAGGCGTGCCTTGGAAAGCAAGCTTTCCTCGTGCGTGCCAATCGCGGGTAGATCCCATTCTGTGCCGAGAGACTTGCACGCGTCCCAAGCCTGGTCCCAGTTTAACGTGTTCGGGGCTGCGGCCACAACGGTACCGAATACCGCGCCACGGTCCACGTCGATCGTGTAGTTGTACAGGTTGGGCAAGTCCCAGAACGAAACGCCGAAAGTGACCTGCGACCGTTCGAAGTAATTCAGCGGCGCGGTGTAGAAGTGCACGAGATTGACAAGGACGATCATGTCCGGAACCGATTTGCCGAGGGGCGCTTCGATGTACAACGCGCACTGGGCATCGTCGTACCGCACCTCCACATTCGCCGCCTCCGTCACGCCCGTGAAGTTCACCTCCAGCACGTCACCCGTCATGCACTGGAACACGGCAACCTGCACGGTGGCGCCGTACAGTGTGCGGCCAGGCACAATGAATGGAGCGTCGACGTTGACGTCTGTCACGCGCATCGGGTGCGTCGTGTTGATGAACTTGGTGCGGTTCTGGGCAACCGCGGGCGGGTACGTGAACTCGACAGTACCGTGGATGGTCGGGATGGCGGCCTCGCAAGCAATCGCATTCGTGTTGGTGGCGGCGCAGTCACGCTCGAGCCAGTAGTTGCTCGACGTCAGGGCAACGCATGGCATCACGGCACTGGGTTGCGGGCGACGCGGGCGCCACAAGGCGTAGAGCGAGTCGACGGGCACGGCCGAAGTGTTCCACGTGAAGTCGGCGGTGGCGAGAACGCGCCCGGCACCGAGGTACATATCGCCGTAGAGGTGCATGAGCAGCTGGTGGTCGTAGCGAGCGCCCATCGAGCGCACCTCGAGTGGGCGGAACCCGTTGCGGCGGCACGCCTCCGTCATGCCGTCGTGACGGTACGACGCGCGCGGCTCCCAAAAGCCGTTGAGCTTGAAAACGGAGGTCGCGGCGCCCGACTCAATGTCGACGATCATGTCGCGAATTTCGCGGATTGTCCAGTACACGAAACCGAAGTTCAGTGTCAGGCGGCCTTCGAGGTTGCCGTAGTAGCGCGTGGAAGTGACAATCGGCCAGTACTCCACGTCCATCATCTTACCACCGAGCATCAGCACGCAGTTCGAGTGCCGGAGCACCGACATGCGATCGTCGGAGGCGAACAGGTGGAAACGATCGGAGGCCCGGCACTGACGGAAGGTCATGTGCATCGTCGCGCCGTAGACAATCGTGTAGTTCGCGGCGGGAATGAGGCCAGGCGTAATGAAAGGCTGTGCGGAGTTGGCAAGTGGCTGGAAGGCCGTCATCGGCGCGGTGTATGACAGCACGTAGGCGGCGGCGTACGGCAGCGCGGCGCGGCACACGACACGAGCGAAAGCTGCCGGAGTCGAGCACGGTACCGACGCCCAGCGCTTCGAAAGTGCGTTGTCCGCCCGACCGCACATCGTCACAGCGGCGCTAGCCGTCGGCTCATTCGTGGACCAGTCCGCGTACCGAATTGGCGAGTTGTCGTTCCAAGTGAACTCGGAGGCAACCTGCTGCGCGATACCCAGCGGCAGAGGTGACGTGTTGGCAATATCCATCGTGAAAATCAGCGATTGCTGGTGCGTGTCGACAATGGCTGTCTCCCAAATCGCGCCGATTTGGCGGCACGTGTCGTATGCACCGTCCCAGTCTACGCTCGCTCCCGGCGTGACGATACCGAAGGCGGCACGCGAGTCGATGTCGATGAGCATGTCCTCGAGGCCGGCGCGCGTCCACCAGATGCAGGCAAAGCTGATCTGAAGGCGAGCGCTGGTCGGCGCGGTGGTTGTGAAGTTGACGGTGTCGACGATCGCCTTGTACGCCGAGACAGTGTCTTGCCCGCGAATGAAGAGGGCACAGACCGCATTGTTGTACGAGAACGTCTTCGGGAGCCACAGCGTCGAGTCGTAGTGGATCAAGTCGCCGGGCAGGCACTGGTACGCCGCCATCTGGATCGTCACACCGTACACTTCCGGACCGTCAAAGAACCACGTGGCGTCGCGGTCCGTCGCGTCACTGATGCTCATGTTGACGTAGCCCAACACGCGCAGTCCGGAGCTTGTCGCCGTGCCTGACGTGAACGAGATGCTGGAGAAGCGCGCGTGCTTCCACGTGGCGTTCTCGCAGCCAGTGCCACGGACGTACCCGGTGGCGCAGTTCACGTCTCGCCAGTTCCAGCCGGAAGTGAGGCGCAAGCACTTGGTCGCGGTGACGACCGACGGATGCAACGGACGCCAGTTGCCGTACACCATCGGAACGCCCGGATTCGACAGCCAGTGGAAGCTCATTGTGGTGCCAATCCGCTGGCCGTTCAGATAGCTGTCGCCATAACGGTTCGTGCGCATCTGCTCGAGGTTCTCCAGCGTGCTGTCCACTTCGCTGACGTTCATGCCGTGGTCGGTGCAGAACTCGCTTGCGGGGTAGAGCTCGGGGATCGGTGTCCACGGCGTCGACGACGCGGCGGCCGAGTAGACGTGACCCGTGTTGATGTCGTAGATCATGTCGCGCACGTTCGGGTTAGTCCAGTAGACGAAGGCGAACTTAAGCAGCGAGCGGCCCCACGGCTGGAAACGGAACACTGTGTTCAGCAAGAGGTCGTTGTACACGCTCACAGTGCTCATGCCCACGAACGTCAGGTGGCACTGCACGTCGATCGTGTCCCAAGCCAGCGCGATGGCGTCGTTGCCACGGCGGAACGCGAAGCGGTCGCCCAGCTGGCACATGCCGGCTTGAAGCTGGATCGTGGCACCGTACACTTGCGTGGCGAGGTCCTTCGGCAAGTCGTTGGGCACGAAGCAGTACGACGTATTCGGGCTGCCCATGAACGCGTCGTTGAGGATCCACGACACTGTGTACTTCAGCGGCATGTTACGCGCCTTGCAGAGGAACGAGTCGTACTGTGCCGTCGTGCACACCGTGGACGACCATTCGCCGTTGTCAGCGGCTGTCATGTGCACGCACTGCTGCGTCGCTGGCGACGCCGGGTGGCCTGCCTTCCAGTTGTTGAAACGCTTAAACTCGTCCGGGGCGTACCATGCGTACGGCGAGCCAGCCACACCGATCAAAGACAGAGGCTGCTTCCGCTGCACGTCGAGCGCGTTTCGTGCCAGTTGGAACTCTTCGTACGTCGAGAATGTCGGCAGATCCCAGTAGATACCACGCAACTTGCACTGGTCCCATGCCTGCTCCCACGAGAGGAGCGTCCCCGGTGTCGGGTTCAACACCGTGCCGTAGACGCCGCCGCGTTCCACGTCCATCGTGAAGTTGTACACGTCCGGCTTGTCCCAGAGGACAACGCCGAAGCTGACCTGCTGGTGGCGGCGGAAGTTGAGGGGCGTGGTGAAGAACTGGACGTTGTCAAGCACGTTCTTCATGTCCGTCACCGTTTTGATGCCCGGGCAAGCCACGAAAAGGGCGCAGCGGTCGAAGTCGTAAGATGGCGTGCAGTCCTCGGCGTTTGTGTTGTTGAGATCAACTTGCAGGATGTCGCCCTGGAGGCACTGGAAGCCAGCCACATGCACAGTCACACCCCAGACGTCTGGACCGTCGATGAAAAAAGTCGCGTCGCGAGTCGTATTCGTGATGTTTGTCCAGCCGGTGTGGTCGAGGATGCGCGTCACGTTCGTGTCTGGCAGCTCCGGAATCAGGTCCGTGAATACTGCTCCGCCCACCCAGTGATCAATCTCGGCCTGGCAGAGGATCGCAGCTGTATTCGTCGTGCCACAGTCCTTGCCAACCCACAGTGGCGGGTCTTGCGCCACCACACACGCGTCCGGAGACGTAACGGGCTGCAACGGGCGCCAATTCTTCAGCGTTGGGTCTTCGGGCGCAAGCGATGACGCCCAGTGGAAGCCAATCGCTGGCGGCGCCGTGCGTTTGAGGCCGATGTATGTGTCGCCGAAGATGCGCGCCTGTTGGTGTGTTTCCCAGGCCGCCAGACTGTCCACTTCAGCGGGAATCATCGCGTAGTTGCCACACACGCCAGGCATGCTGTCGAAGTTGTAGCTCGCACGCGGCGTCCAGAAACCGTTCATGCGGAACGGGGCGAACACGCGAAGAGTGTCGGCGGCGATAACTAGGTCACGAACATTCGGGTCAGTCCAGTACACCCAAGCCCACTTCATGCCGGAGCGTCCATCGACGTTGAAGTAGAATCCTGCGCGCGACACCATTGGCTTGTAGTTGTGATCGCGGGCCTTGCCGACGAGGCTAAGCACACACTTCTCGTTGTTGCGCAGCACGGAGATTAGATCGTTCGACGCAGTCAGCAACCACTTGTCGCCGCTCTGGCACTGAGCCAACGGAGTCATCATCGTCGCCCCGTAGACCCTGCTGCCGTTGATCGGCGGCAGCTTGCCAAGGAACGGCAACGTGAAGTTGGAGGCCTTCGCGAACTTCTCAATTGGCGTGGTGTACGAGATCGAGAACCCGTGCGGATACTCGCCGTCGTAATCGCACATGACACGTGTGTACTTCGAGGTTGTCGGCAGCACAGCATGCCACTTGCCACCGGTGGCAGTGCGCGCCTCCACAGCCTTGCCGTTCGCCACGATGGGTTCACCGGAGCCCCACGCGGCGTACTTCATCATCGCGCCACTGATCCATTGGTATTCGGCCGTGACTGTGTCCATCCGCATGTGCATACCAATCGGCAAGAACGAGTGTTGTGTGAGGTTGAGCATAGTGAGCATGCGCTTCTCTTCAGTCGTGATAGCAGGCAGGTTCCAGTCGCGACCGAGGGCGCGGCACGCGTCATGAGCCTCATTCCACGTCTTGGCTGTCGCAAACTCGAGGAAGCCGTAGGCAGACTTGGAATCCGCGTCCTGCAGCATGTCGACAACAAGCACGTGCGTCCAGTACGTGGCGGTGAACATGAGCGCTGACCGCTCGCTTTCCAACTTGCTCGTCGTGAAGTTGACTCGGTTCACCACCTGGTGCCAGAAACCGATCGTCGTGTCTTGGCGGCCCGTGATGAACAGGGCGCAGACGGAGGCATCGTAGCGCCATTCGAGGATCCAGTTGTCATTGTCGAGCTCGAGACGGTCCTTCGGGCTGCACTGGTATGCCGCCACCTGCAGCGTCACACCGAAAATAGCTGTGTCGTCGTTCACGTTGTTGAAGTCGTGCGAAATGTTGAACACAGTCAGGTTCGCCGTGAAGTTCGCCTCACGCACCTCCGTGATCGCAGCGCGCTCACCGTCGTAGAACCGGTACTGACCGAAGCGCTGGGACATCGGAGCGTTAGCTTCGCAGGCGATGGCCGCGGAACGCACCACTGTGCACTGAACGTTCTGCCAGTCGCCGCCAATGCTCGGGTCTGAGAACACGCAGTCGTGAGTCGCCGTCGTGGTCGGGTACCCGGGGCGCCAGCCCTGCAAGTACGCGACTGGCAAGCCCACGTCAACAGAGTTGTTGTACACCCACTTGAACGCTTGGCCAACACCACGTTTGGCACCAATCCACGTCTTGCCGTAAAACACTGCACGACGGAGCGTGTCGTCTTCTGCTTCATTCATGATCGTCACGGGGTTCATGCCAAGGTCCTGGCAGAACTCTGAAGCATCGAGCGTGTACGTGGCGGTCGCAGTCCACGGCCAATTGATGAAGATGCTGGTGTACACGTTGCGCGTGTTGGGTTGGTACACGAGATTACGCTCGTTTGGCTCAGTCCAGAAAACGATGCCGAAGGTCCGGTTCGTCCGGTTGGCATGGCTGCCAACTGCCCAAATTCCGTCGATGAACGTGTCGTATGCAGTGTCAGGAGCAGCGCCAACCAGTTGGATCATGCCGAGTGACTCGCGGCGAACCATGATCCGCTCATCGGACTTCGTGAGCAGATAGCGATCACCTGGCCGCACAGACCGGTAGTCTTCGAGGATGGTTGCGCCGTACACGGTGCTTCCGTTCGTGACTGGTAGCGCCAAGTAGTCAAACACCCTGAGCGTGTTGGTGTAGATGACGGTATCAGCCTCGCCAGTCCGCGACTGCACGTACATGAACTTGTACGCGTTGGGGTAGATCTCACACGTGATGCGCGTAAACGTCGGCGCAGGCGTACACTGAACGTTCTGCCACTCGCCTGAAGGGAGCTGCTGAACGCAGTCCAGGGTCGCGGTGTTGAGCGGGTAATTCCCTGCCGTGGCCCAGTTCATGTAATGCTTATGGTCTTGTACACCACTCCACTTGAAACGAACATCTGCCAGCGGCGCACTGCCGTTGCGGAACATGAAAACAGGCTGTGGCACATCCAGCTCAATGCTCGCGGCAACGTTGCGCTGCTCCGTCATCAGCTGTGGCAGGCTCCAGTAGCGGCTGCGCTCGTGACAGTAGTCATACGCTTCCATCCACGTCTTGGGCGTCACGAAGCTCCACGTGTACACGTAGCCGGACTCCAACTCCGCAACCACGGGCTCGTCCTTGTATTGCCAGAACAGCATCGCGAACGTCATCTGGGTCTTTCCGACTCTACCAAAGACGGTCGTGTTAATCGCCGACGTATCGAGGATCGGCTTCAGCGTGCCGATTGGCAGACCCCACTCGTGTGGACCGCGAAGGTGCAAGAAGATGATGCAATGGGCAGCGTCGTAGCGCATTTCGGCATGAATTTCGCTCGGCACAGTGACGTTGATGAAATCCTGGGGGGTGCATTGGAAGAACGCAGCTTGGAGCGTCACACCGTAGACGAGCTGAGCGTTGGCGAAGAACGGCGCGTCGAGGGACGGGCGAATCACTTCACCGCGATCGAAGTGTAGCGGGCGCAGCGTTGTGTTGCCAATGGGCGTGCCACCTGGATACGGTAAGTCGCGGTAACCAGAAAGCTGTGGGTCCTTCGGGTGGAAATTCCGCTCGCATGCAACGGAAGTCGCTTGCTTGTTGCAGTCGAACTCCTTCCACGTGGCTCCGGGGGTCTGGTACACGCATCCGACGGAGCTGTTCAGACCGGGTTCGAAGGGGCGGAAGAGTGTGTAGTCAATCGCCGAGTTGTCGGTGACCCACTTGAACGTGTAGTCAACGTCGCGGACGAGACCAATAAGGGCATCACCAAACTTCTGCGATTTGACCTGCTCAGACGACTCTTCGATGTCGTGAATGTCTGTTGGGTAGTATCCGTAGCGAGAGCACATTGTACTCTGGCCCAGATACGGATACCCAGCGTTCGCATTCCAGCGCTGGCGGTGTCCGATCGTCCCGTACATGTGTCCAGTCAGATCGTTACGGAACACGTTCCGAACGTAGCGGTCAGGCCAGTACACGTAATTCACGCGAATCAAGTTGCGGCGGTAATTCGTTCCGGCGAAATAAATCGAAGATAGCTGCTCGTTGTACACCATGACGATGGACTCACCAGCGAAGATCAACTCGCATTCAGCATCGTGCTCAATGTGCAGCAGGTCTTGGTGTGCAGTGAGGATGAACCGATCACCCGGTGAGCATTGACGGGCAGCGATGTGGACGGTTGCGCCGTAAACGGGAATGTGGAGCTGCGCCGGTCCATCGGGCAAACCACTTGGGTACACCCGAACTGGCGCCAACTTCGAGGCAAAAGTCGACAGATTTCCGACCCAAGGGATTTGGAAGCTCATTGGATAGAACTCGCGCTCGCACATCACGAAGTTGTACGTTTCCGTCTCACAATCAACGTTTTTCCACAAGCCACCATCAGCAGAGTTCACATGAACACAGCTGTGGGCGATGTCGTCAGTACCAGACATGTTGGTGCCGGCTGCGGGATGACCTGGCAAGAAGTTCAAGTACTCGACAGATTCCCAGGTGAGCCACTCGAACGTCCACTGGCCTGTGCGGTTCACTGCGCGCAGTCCAATCGGGACCTTTCCGAGCGTCGCCAGGTCCGCCAGGGTCTGGTACTCTTCCTTGACGGTATCGATGGTGAGCATGTTCCATTGGAAGCCGAGGTTGCGGCAAGCCTCGTACGCCTCGGTCCAGTTCTTAGCGGCCAGAGGCAATGCGCGGTACACATGCCGGTTGTCGAAGTTGTAGGTGAGCTGAATGTCGTTCGCGCTCTCCCAGTAAATGACTGCGAAAGAGACACCTGTGCGCACTCGCTGCAACGTGTACCACTTGGTGGTTCGCATCCACGTGCGCGTCTGAGTCAAGCTCTGCGGTGTCAAGAATGTGATGAACAGAGCACAGAGCTGTGGGTTGTACACCCAAGTGTACGACGCGTGGTTGGGGATGTCCATTGTGTCACCGGGCTTGCAATGGCCCTTGTAGAGTTGAACCGTTGCACCGTAGACGTTCGTGACATCGTCAAGCCAGCTATCAGGAGAAAACGGGAACAGCTCCAGCTCGCCTGCCCAGTCAGCACCCAGCGGGTTCAGCAGCACGCGAGACGACGATGTACTCCGGTTGGCGTGGTTCACAACACCGCGGCCTCGCAGGGACTGGTTGTTCGCCTCGCAAAGAATGTGCGTGACTGGAGCGTGGCACCACAAGTGGCGCATGTCGTTCCACGGCGACCACTGGACACAGTCTGGCGAAGCAACCTCAGTGACGTTCACGACAGGACTCCATGCGTACGGCGTGACAGGCTCAACATGGGGCCGCCACAGGTTGAACCCAGTCCAAAGATCCGCCCCGCTGGTCATCCAGTTGTGGTACGACATACCCGGGAATGTGCGGCGAGCACCGATGACCGCGGACGTCGCGCCCATCAGCGCCTGGTGCACGATGTACTGCTCATGGTAGTAGTCAAACTCCATTGGCATCATGTCTTCCGTCGTGCACATTGTGTACAGATCGTTGCTCGGATGGTTCGCCGGCAGTGCATCTGGCAGCCACCAGTCCATTTCCAAGGACTTGTAGATATGGTTCGTCTCGATGGCGTTGAACAGGTCGCGGGATGTCTTGGTCATCCACATGACATAGCCGAACGGGATGTACGAGCGGCCATTGTAGTGGCCCCCATAGTACGTTGCCTCAAGCTGGGATGAGTAGTCGAAAACTGCGGCTTCGCCGGCCATCATCACGACGCAGTTCGCAAAGCGGCTCACATGAATCCAATCGTTGAAGGACTGGAAGATGTAGTAGTCCATCGGCATGCAATGTCTCACGTCCATGTTGACCGTTGCACCGTAGGCGATGCGGTCGTCGTTGTTATTTGGAAGGCCGCTCGGCTGGAAGATTGCTACAATATGGGTTGCACCAACGAGTGAGGCAGACGCGACGAACGAGTTTGTCCAGGCGTAGCGTGTCTCTTCTCCCTCGCAGTAGTACGCGGTGTACCGAGGACTGGCACAGCTAACGTCGACCCAACGGGCGAGCTTCGGTCCACCGACGGTCGAGTCGATCTCGGCGCACTTGCGGAACTGGTAGTCCGAATTGTACGACGGTGTGCTACTCGGACCACCTGCTTGCCAGTTGAGCCACGAAATGGGCTCCTTCGTCGCCCATTCCCAGTTCATGCTGGCGCCGACGCGGAAGTTGATGGGGATGCGCGTCCATGCGGTGGAGACGTTGTGGTCGAGAATCATCTGCTCGTACTTGTCCTTGATGTCGGGGATGTGCCAGCCCGAGCCCAGTGCGTTGCACGCGTTCGTTACGTCAATCCAGCTCAGGGGCGCTGGGCTTTTGAAGAAGGCAAACTGGTGGCGATCATCCAGGTTCACAAAAATACCACCGTTGAAAATGGGATCCGAATGCAGGACGAACGCGAAGGATAATCCGACACGAATGCTCGTGGCACCGAGATCGAAAGCTATGTTTTCGGAGATGTCCTTGAGCTTCTGTAGCGTCTCGTTGTAAACACGGACGTTCATGCTGCAGTCGGCATGATTGAAATCAAAACCGAGGACCTCGGGTGGCACAGTAGACCTCCACTTGAACTTATCACCAGGGACACACTGCGTCGGAGGCACACGCACCGTCAAACCCCAGAACCTGTCGTGCCCGTTGTCAGCCTTCAGGAAAGCGTTGTCCAGGAAGGACAATGAGGTCGACAGAATTGTGGCGCTGAAGAACTGACGCCCAAAGACGGGGCGAACGAGATTGGTGACCGTCGGCGTGACGGTTCCGGAGTAGTTCGTTTGGTCCACCTCACAGATTGTGGCACCACGAAGCTCGCGGCAATCGTGGCTGAACCACATCTTGTAGACGTCGTCGTACAGCAGACAGTCACGGCCGGTCTTGTTGTACGGTCCGCCTGGTCCACCACCCCATACGGGCTCGTTTGGATAGAAGCGGTCGTACTCGAAGTACGTCTTCGAGTGGTTCCACACATACGTCGACGTAGTCGAGTTAGCACGAGCAGCCCCGAGCCACGCGCTACCGTACCAGTTGAAATCCATCATCGTCATGGTCTCATTTTTATTTTCAAGCTCAACCGCGTAGAACTCGTATCCGTCTCCGTCGATTGTCGGACACCAAGCCTCGGGCTGACGGTAGTAGCGGTAGTTCCACGTTGCGTTGTGCTTCATCCGACTCAGCGCCGACAGGGTCACGTGGACGTGGCGGGACTCCATGTCGAGCCACGCGTTGCGCAATGCAGGCGTGTCCCACAGGATGTAGCCGAAAACGAAGCGGACACGACGAAGTCGGTACACCGTCGCTCCGAGACCAAGCAGCACCTTGCGCCAGATGGAAAGTGTTTGTTTGCCGCCGAGCAGAATCATGCCTTCACCTTCGTTGGCGCGGATCACGTGAATGTCGTCGTTGTTCGTGTTCAGGAAGAAGTTGTCGTTTGGTTGGACTTGGTTCCACTGGTGTTGAACAGTTGCGCCGTAAATGGTAACGGCATCGTCTGCAGTCGTGCCTGTACCAGGTGCGTCAAGGACGGAGAAGACGTTCAGTGGGAAGGGTGCATTCAGCAGGTCAGACGACGCAGCGACGTAGTTGATCGCCGCGACGTAATCCCAGCTGTCGGTTTCGCAGGTCGCGAACAGGTACCGTGGTTGGTAGCAGTCCACGCTTTGCCAGCGCTTGTCACCAATGTGAGCGTTGCCACTACCCATTGTTTCGTACTCAGCGCATCGCTCCTTCAGCGTTGGCGGGTCCAGTGGTTCGCCCGCGTTCCAATTGTGAATCAACCACTGCTCGTCACGTTTCGCGGTGGTCCACACAAACTCGCTCGTAACAGCATCGCGAGCGATGCCAAGCGGGACGTTTCGGGTCCAGTCGCTGGAATACACGTTCCGGAGATGCTTCTCTTCCTCGGTTGTGGAAATGGCGGGTGTGTACCATTGCCCATTGGGAACAAGTGCCGCGCAGTGTTCGAAGTTGTTGTCCCAATGCATTCCGTAACCCGGGTCGGATTTCCCATAGACGTGCTTTGTGTCTGGATCGAACGTGAGCTCCGTGGAGTCAGCCTCCGACCACAGCACCCAAGTGAACGTCAGCTGAGGTCCTCTCCTGCGACGACCGGACTTGAAGCGCACATCTGCCATCAATTCCTTGTACCGCCACGCCAACGTGAGACCCTTCAAAAACAGCGTACAAGACTCCCGCTTGAATGTTGCGGTGACGCCAGTTTCCGTCGCGTTGTTGTTGCCAACGAAGAGCAAGTCAATATTGGGAAGACAGTGCTGCGAAGCAACCGCGACCGTGGCACCGTAAAGTTTTGTGCCGTTGAGGACCCAGCCGAAAGATCCGTCACTAATGTTCACCGGATACAACTCACCCTGGGCGTTGAAGGCTGAGTTGAGGCGGCGCTGTGGGAACGAGGCTGACGGGCGTTCGAAAAACGGCACGTCGGTGATTGTCACGTTCTTGTACAGGTAGTTCCGATGCATGCAGCCGGTAGACTGTAGACGGTTGTCGCACGAAACGTCACGCCACTTTGCCCCGTAGCCTTTGCTGACACAAAGGTTGCTTGTCATGTTAGGCTGACGAGGGAACCAGTTGGAGAAGTTATTCATCTGCCGACCAGTTGAGATGCCATTGAAGATGAAGGTCGTCGGGACGCGCATGTAGCCGAGGTACTGTGACGATGTCTTCGACGACCGCTGTTGTGCGCGAGCTTCGTTCGGGGTGTCGATCTCAGCGAGCTCAAAGCCCACGTTGGTGCACATGTACGTGGCATCGTAGAACGGGTACTCGGGAAGCGGTGTGTAGTACGTGGGCGAGTCAAACGACACGAATACCTTTGCGGTGTCCATGTCGAAGACAAGCTGCCGGACCGCCTTGTCAGTCCACAAGATGTAGCCGAAAGTCACTTGAGTTCGGTACGGGTACTGTGCAATCCACATCAACCCTTCCCATAAATCGTGGTACACGCCCGCGGGAGCCGTACCGTAACCGTAGAGAACGCAGTTTTCACGGTCCACAACGGTCACGAGATCATTGTTGTTCGTCATCAAAAATCGGTCACCGGCGTGGCAGTCATGTGCCGGGGTGTGCGCTGTCGCGCCGTAGACTTCCATTGTGTCATTGTCACGAATCAGAGTGTCCTTGAAGATGTTCTCCTGGCGCACGTTGAACTCGACGACGGAAGGATCGAGCTGGAACGACACGATACCCCCAACTACCCATTTGTCGATCTCGCAACTCACCATTTTGAACACGGGGGAGAAGCAGTCGCCATTCACCCATTTGCGTTCTGGCGTCTTCTCAATCCATGAGCAGTTCCAGTCAGGGTCGGTAACGAGATCCGGGTAGTCCTGCTTCCAATCGAAGTACTGGAACTTTTCATTGGTCTGCTGCCAAATGAAGGCACCGCCTGCCCATGAAGCACGGACAGCACCGATCGGCAGACCTGGAGACTCAGAGAAGGACATCACCAGGCGAGCTTCGGCGGGAGTTCGAGGAGCGGCCATGTACCAACCGTTTCCGAGTGAAGAGCAAAGGTCCTGCCCTTCGGAAAACGTGAATCCGACGGGCGACTTGATCCAAGTGTACGCATGCCAATTCTCGTGATTCATCGACATGTTCTTGATGTTTGAGTCAATCCACACGAGCCAGGCGAAAGCAATCTGTGTGCGGCGGCGATAGAGCTCCGTCGAGTTGAACGTCCAGTGCTGGAGGATTTCCTTGTACGGTGCACGCAACGCCGGTCCATCGATGTAGAGAGCACAGGAATCCCGAACGTACTCGATCATGAAGTGCGCTGGCGGGGTGTTTGTCAACCCGATCGTGTCACCTGGGCTGCAGTGTTGAGGCGACATCTGAATCGTCAAACCGTAGATCGGTGCAATCGACGGGAACCAGTCGATGTTTGCCATTTGTTGGTTGTCCCAAATGTAGCCGCCGTATTCGTCCCACCGCAGCAGGCGCTGTAGAGTGTGGTTCACAACGGGAAGCGAAGAGTTTAGCGTGCCCGAAGCATTGTTCGTCGTCACGTTCCAGCCGCCTGGCCACTGTACACCCATGCAAGCCATCGACGGCAACCAGGTGTCGCACGGCGTGTTTTGCCAGCGGCCACCGACTCCGCGCTGATTGATGCATGCGTACGCGGTGTTGTTCGGCTGAAGCAGAGCCCAGTTGTTGTATTCGAGGAAAACCTCGCTCGTCGTCCAGTTGTATTTGAAAGTCAGAGGGTCACGACGACCACCGATGAACTGATCGCCCATACGCTGCGTGCGCTGTTGCTCCGTCTTTTCAATGTCCGTGTAGATTTCGACAGGATACATATTGAACTGCTGGCAGAAGTACTTGCCGAGAACAAGAGGATCTGGGTGGTCGTAGAACTGAGTTGCGAAGAACGACGCGTACACGTGACCGGACGTGAAGTCGATGCCCATGTCACGGACGAATTTTGTCATCCAGTACACGTACCCCACAGTCAGAGTCGTTCGAACCTGCCCGTCAACGTCGCCGTACGGGTAAGAAGCGCGGAACTGGATACCGGTAAGCATGAGGTTGTAGGCCTCCATGGGGGCATAACCAGACAGCAGCACAACACATGCCTTGACTTGGATGCACGCCACTGCGTCGTGCCCGCGGGCGAAGTTGAAAGTGTCGAGGTACCGGCATTCGGACGTCGGAGTCTGCACGGTCGCACCCCACATGGCAGGCGCGTTTACATCAGCGAAGTGTTCTTCGTTGAAGATACCGTCAATCACCATAACCGCTTCCGTCATTGGGATGATGACCCAAGATTGAATGCCACCATAGTCCCACTTGGGTGCTTCGCACGCGACAACGCTGAAAACGTCGGTGCCCGGGCCTGAGCATTGAATTGTGTCCCATCGACCGGCAAGAACCTTCTGCATGTTCAGACAGTTTTCTCCGATGGTGTTCGGCTCGCTGTCCCAGTCGATGAAGGACATCGGTTCGCCGTTTTGCCAGGTGAATATCCCTGATCCGTTGCGCCTCGCCATAAGTGGGAGAGCGAGCGTGGTGCCCGTCAGCAGTTGAGCCAGGAGAAGCTTTTCGTGGTTGGCAGTCAGCACGGGGAGCTCAAATCCTTGGCCAACGTCGCAGGTACCCTTAACAGACGGCGTACCGTGTGCCATATCCCAATCGTTGAAAACTGCAGGAGTGATCGACGTGTACGTACGCGCCATTTCGAAGTTCATCATCAGGCGCTTGAGATTGGAGTCCGTCCAGATCATCCAGCCAATGGAAAATTGCGGGCGATCGATGATGTTGGCCGATGTTGTTATGAATCGAGTGGCAGCCATGATATCCTTGAAGTCACCAACGGAGGGCGTGGAGAATGCGGGTGTGACGAATGTCACACACATTGGCAGGTCTTCACGAGTGAACCATGCCGGTGTGTACCCAAATTGGAATCCGTCGGCGCCGGACTCGCACTGCTCTGTTTGCAGCTGCACGGTCAACCCGTATGCCTTGCGAGTCGTATCAAGCCAACCAGTCACGTTCATGTCGAAAGCTCGGAAAGACTGGTCGGATGCCCAAGTCGTGGGACGCGTCTTGATCGTGAAAGCGGCCTGGTTCGTGTACAGCGACGTCTCTCGCTCGCAAGCAACAGTTTTCAGCCTGGAGGAGCAAGTGTGTTCTGCTTGGTAACCGTTTTTGGTTCGTTTCAAGCAATACGATCCGAGTACATTTGTAGACTGTGTCGGATCCCACTCAGTGAAGTTGACGAGACGACCCCCGCTCACCGTCGGGTACGTGTGAATCCACTTGTACGTTCCGAAAAGCGTAGATCGATAGCCTCCCAGGAGTGCTTCCTCGCCAGGCCATGTCGTGAGGTGCTGAAATCGCGACTCAAGCTCCGTTTGGATTTCGGCAGGATACCAGTTTACTCCGGGCGAGCGAATGCACATTGTGTCGACCTGGTACGTTGAAGCCGGCGACGTGGCGAACGGGACAACGGCGAAAGCCGTCGAGTACTGGTGCAACGTGTCGAGCGCCAGAATGATGTCTTTCATGTACTGGTCTTCCCAGTACACAAATCCGAAGGCTACTTCGCTGCGCGTCGTGTTGTCGACGCCGTACCACGAAATTCCACGGATGACGTTGTTGTATTCCGTAATCGTAGCAGCCCCAGCGAACATGATAGAGCAAGAGTCGTTGCGCACAAGCACAACACGGTCTTCCGACGTTTCCAAAGCGAATCGGTCCTCGTAGAACTGTGGCCAGCGCCGGGCGTCGCACACGCGCGGATTTCCGTTCACTGTCGCGCCGTAGACGATGGTATCGGAGTCCTCAATCGCACGCTTCGCTAGAAGGCGACGCAACTGGATCTTTCTTGGGTAGAAGGAGTGGTTGCCTTCAATCCAGGCGATCGTGCCGTACAAAATCCAGTTCCGATTCTTGCAAACGACTGACGGATATGCTTGCGTGTAACAATCGACGTTGTACCACTGTCCCCGGATATCCCGTCTCATGTGGACGCACCGCTTCGTACCGACGGGACTCGACGGCGATTTCGTGCTCACATCGTTGTCCCAGTCCATGAACGTAGTTTTCTCTTCAAACGGCTGAGACCCCCAGCGGAACCCGTTTGAAGTGGAGCGGAAGGATAGAGGAATGGTATCGGATAGACTCGGCATTCGCATCATGAGCTCTTTCTCCCACTTGGACGTGATTGACGCTGCATACCAGTACGGGCCAAGCTCCGTGCAGAACTCGTTTGCACGAACCCAGTGTACGTTGCTGGTGCCGTTCGGAGTGCGGTGGGAGTAGATGGCACGGTCTTGGTGCTCAAGCGTGAGGTTCACATCCTTGATGTCAGCCCACGCGATCCAAGCGAAGTTCAGCTGAGTTCGTTCGCGGAAGTACGCTGGGGCAGAAGGGGCATAGAAGCGGACCGCCTCCAGTACTTGCTTGTACTCGCTCACGTACGCTTCGCCTGACATGTAGAGCGCGCAGATGCGCGGCTCGTAGACCTTCGTCAAGTTGGGGAACTGCGTCGTTGCGTTCGGAATGTCCAGAACGTCGCCATCCAGGCAGTGCTGAATTGCAAGCTGCATTGTGACACCGTAGATCAAGACACGATCATCCAGCATGGTCAGGTCATCGGTCGCGTTGAGGACCCCGAAAGAGTCGTTTTCATCGTACTGAATGTACCGAGTCTTGTTTGTTGGCTTGCGCGTTGGGAACACCATCATCGTGCTTGTCGAGTTTGCGTACTCCCACGGTTTGTCGGTCATGCAGCTGACAGCGGCGGACTTTACGTCGCACATGACGTCATTCCACATGCCTGCCTGGTCAGTCATGACACATTCGTACGACGTCGATTCGGGGCTGAGCGGTGCCCATCGGAACAAGTTTTGAATTCCACCGGTGATGTTCGTGAAAAGGACGGGGCCCGAGCGCAGGATACCCAAATATGTACGGCCGTAGCGCTGCGCCGTGCGGTAGACGTCGAACGCTTGGTCGATGCTTGTGGGATACGATGGAGTCATGTCGAAGTCTTCGCAGATAATTCGAGCGGTGTGGTACGAGTAGTTGAAAAACGGAGTGATGATTGGCTTCCACACTGTACCGGCCGGGAACGGAGCGTACACGCGGCCCTTCACAGCATCCAGCACCATGTCCTTGATGTAGGGGTCGTTCCAATAGACATACCCAAACGTCAGGTATCCGACGGTTTGTCCAGCACCGGCGGGGTTGTTGTAAGGCACCGAGATTCGAATCCACTCAATCGCTTCCACAATCCAGTTGTACACGTCAATTGTGGCGTACCCTGCAAGCTGCATCATGCACATCTTGTTGTAGGGGACGGAGACGTAGTCATGAATGCGCGTGACAGCGAACCGATCCCACTGGATACAATTCTGGAAAGATGTCTGCAGAGTAACGCCATAGATGAGCTGAGTCTCGTTGTAGTCCGGAAGTTGAGAGCGATTGAAAGGGAAGTACTTCAGTTCTGGATCGACAGGGGTGAGACCTTCGTCCAGCCACAGGGAAACAAGCCCACTCGCGTCCCACGTCTTTCGCATGCAAGGAACTTGCGTGTACACGGAAGATTTGCATAGTGCACTCTGCCACTTCTTGGTTACTGGGTTGATGTCTACGCAGTTGAGGTAGTCAGCCTCGTTCGCGGTCAGCGTCGTTGTGAGATACGTAATGCAGTCCATCGTGCAGTTGCCGAAAGCGCAGCCGTAGTGTGTACAGTTTGTCCGGCCGTCTGCATATGGTTCAAACGTGCAGTTGATCGTGGGATACCAGGGCATGTCGTAAATTGTCAACGATTCAGTAATTGTTCGAGGGAACAGCGGCGGCGCGAACGTGATGTTGTAGATCGAGGCGTTGTATGGAGCCGGGGTACGACTAGGCGGTGGGAGATCGGACACGCACGTGGTGTTGCAGCACTTGCAGCACGTCGTTGACGAAACACCGTAATTGAAGAACGGTTCGCCAAAGTCCCAGTCGAAGAAGCGCATGGGTTCCGTGTTCCACCACTCCATACCACCCGTGGAGTTTCGAATCGCGAACAGTGGAATCGGTGTTGATCCGATCATCGCCGTCAGCAGCATGTTTTGCTCCTTTGACATGACGGAAGCCATCGTCCAGTTGTGACCGAATAACGTGCACCGATCGACAGCATCTACCCAACGCTGAGCGCCAGGCGGTTGGTAGAACGAGAAAACGTGCTGCGACTCGTAGTCCATTTGCATCCGCAGTGCCAGTGGGTTTGTCCACATGATCCACATGAACGACATCTGCGTGCGACTTCGGTCAAGGAACCGGTAGTACACTGATCCGAACATTTCCTTGTGTGCCCACACCTCCGCTTCACCGTGGAAGAACAGAGCGCAAGAGACGGTAAGACTTTCAACCGACGTCACCCCCGTTGGTAGTGTGCTGATTCGAGCCTCGATTCTGTCCGTGGGCAAGCACTGACGCAGATTGATTTGTGCTGTTGCACCGAAGACGATGGAGTCGTTCACCATCCAGCCGAGGTCGTTCGGGACGTCGAACACGTAGAAGCCATATTTGGAATCAACCACGAAGCGTCGGTCGTGCGTGTGATTTTGCACAGGATAGCGCGGATCCAGAGAGGGCCGTTGAGTAAAGTTTGCACCACTATGATACCAGAGATTGCTTTCACAAACGACGGATTGCTGGTATGACGAGCACGTTCCGGCATTCCACAGCCCGCTCGGTGACCGGTATTGACATTGCTCGGGAGGCGTCGGCGCGAGCTGAGCCAATCCGTTAAACACAGAGAAGGGAGCCCAATTACTGCGGTTATTCTCAATCCACAGCTGCTGTCCAGTGCGCTTGCTCTTCCACTGCAACGTAACTGCTGGCTTCCAGGCGCCGCTGTAGGCGTTACTCCACCAATGAATTTTCATCACTTCGTTTTCTTCGGAAAGCAAGGTTGGCTCGTATGCGTACATCGGAATTCGCTGGCACACATCAGAAATGCCGTACATTTGGCTGTTGGCGAGACGCGTGCTGATCGCCACGTTGGCGTAGCTGTGCATTGTGAGAACATCAATAATCATTTCACGGGCAAACTTGCTTGTCCACAGCACCCACCCGAAGCGAATATCCATTCGGAAGGGGTACGTGGTCAGCATTTCCACATTTGCGACCAGCGGGTTCACTTCAACAACGCTGCCGAAGCCAGACCACATCAAAGTGCATTCGCGGTGCAACTCCTTCGTCAGTACGAAACGGTCCGAGCCGAATCGCGGCATGAGGCGGTCCCACACGCGGCAATCGGTAATCGGCACAGTAACAGTCGCGCCGTACACTAACGTGCGGGCATCCGTGGGTAGTGTCGCCGCTTGGATAGCAGGGAATAGCACCCCGGTGCGTGGAATGTGTCCTGTGTCTTGGATTGTGAACATCGACGTGCCCATCCAGTGCATCGATGCCGCCTCGCAGATGACCCGGCTCCACCATTGATAGTTGCCGTAAATTGTGTATAACTCAACGCGGAACGGCGTCGTACTCAGGAAATTTGCGTAGGCCATGCGGGATGTGTCTGTCTTGTAGTCAGCCCAGCGAGCAAACGAAAGCTGCTCTTGGTCACGCATGACGAATGAGCCGGTGGTATTTCGCACCCACCCGATCGGCACCAGGTTGCTGGTCGGCGATTTCCAGTAGTTGATCCAGCGGGCAAGTTGGAGTTGGTGAGCCTGACGCAACTCGAACAGCTGCAGGTTGAACTTGATTTCGTGGTTGTAGTTTGCACACTGAGTGACGGCATCGGACCATGCAATCGGCGTGCCAAACCCTCGTGTGAAATAGACCACGCGAGTGTCAACGTCCATGAGGACGTAGCTGTCGAAGTAGTCAACGATCTCGGGGGGCCAAAAAATCCACCCAAATGTGATCTGAGAGCGGTTGTTGAGAGTCCAGCTAAACTCGACATCGGGAAGGATGTCCTTGTAAACCGATGCGTACACGGACTTGTCAAACATCAGTGCACAAGGGCCGCTGTAGTAATTCACTGTAATGCCGTTGGCGGACACGACGTTGGCTCCCGTTGGTGCATAAGCGAGTGTGTCACCAGTGGCACACTGTTGAATTGCAACTTGGACAGTCAAGCCACGAATGCGGGTACCGTTGGCAATCACGCGAAGCTCCACGCGGTCCTCAGCAGGGAATGGCTTGAACGGCGTGGCCATCTGATACGATCGATCTTGCACGGGTGGATCCCACGGTGTGAATGGGGAATTAATCACTGCTTGAGTGGCGAATCCTGTCCAGGTTGCCTTCGAGCACGGAGTCGCCCATCGGTAATACCACGTGTTCTGGGACTGCCAGTATTGATGTCCACCGTTGGATTCCAAGCCGTAGACCCAAATATCCCACGACTGGAACGGGTAAAAGTTGTTCAGCGGACCGTTCTCCATGCGGTCTACTTCGGATTGGTCAACCCACCACTTGTAGAAGTAGGTGCTGCTGACAGCGTTCCACTGATGGTTGTCGTTTTGGAATGACCGGTATTCTCTGTTGTTGTACACGCCATTGCAGCAACCGTAATTCCGATCCGACTCTCCATTTGTCTTCGTTGAACGGAGGGCTCCCAACCACTGGGTGTGTCCCCAGCGGTTCGCTGCCTGAATTTCACGAATACGGGCGCGCGTGTGCAACTTGGAAACATCCCAGCCGCTTCCGAGAGCCTGACAACCGTGGGGGCGAACGAAGTTGTGCTCGTAGTCAAAGTTGCCGCGGATGTAGTCACAGCAGCCGTTGCACATGCAGCATGTCCAACAGCCCCATCCACCGCAGCAAGTGTAGCGACAGTCGCGAGGGAAGCAGTACGGCTTCAGAATGTAGACACGAAGTTTGACTAGTGCCTGCAACGTCACCTGGGATACTGAACTGTCTTCAAAATGGAAGACCATGTCCTGCACAAGCCAGTTCACCCAGTAGATCAGAGAAAACGTCACATTGTATCGGTACGCGTCGAAAGCTCGGAACTGGACTGCCTTGATCACGCGGTTGTAGTCACCCACCGTAGCATACCCTGAGAACCAGTACATCATCCCAAGTCGGTGCTGCATTTCGATACGGTCGTCCATGAGTTGCAACCAGAACACGTCACCCCACTCGTACTCAGGCCGAGGAGCTTGCAACGTCATGCCGAAGCATTCCTTATGGTCAGGTGCTGCAAGCTGTCCGTCTGGAATAATCGGATTCAAGACGGTGCGTCCGGGTTGCATGTCCGTTTCTCGTCGCCAAGTCACAACCCCGGCGGCGTCGAATCGGTTCGTTTCACAAATCACGTGAGAGCCTCCGGTGCCCGCCGAATAATCTGACCAGAAGTTGTCACCGCCACCGTTCACAAAGCTCGTGTAAGCGTAGTTGTAGTAGTAGTTGGACGGTTTGCCGCTGCCGTACAGGTTAAAGCGGGGGTCCTCGAAATTGATGGGACGGTATTGACCACCCCACTTGTATCGGTCGAAGCCGACCGGAATCCGGCCACCGCTCCACGCCGACATTCGCATGATGCCTTCTTCCACACGAGTGTTCAGAACATACATGTACCAGTCTCGCATGCCGTGCCCAACTCGCTTGCAGTGATCGAACGAATCGTCCCACGACGCACCAACGTTGACCGTTGTGTACACGTGATACGTAGAGGGGTCCATGAGCAGCTTGTTCTGGTCCGCTTCGAGCCACAGGATCCAAGAGAACGTCAAGACTGGGAAAGTGTCTTGACGGACACCGCCAAGATAAGTCGTGTTGCCCATGATTTCCTTGTACACGACGGCGTCTGCAGGTCCTCGGAAAAACAGAACTGTCCAGCCTGACACTGTTTCCTTGACGATCTGTGACGCGTCATCAATAGTGGAAAGATCGACGGCCAACGACGAGTAGCTAAAATGCTGAGAAAGTGACGCGTGGAGGGTCATACCCCAAATCCGGAGAGCGTCTGGGATCCATTTGGTTTCTGTAGTGTCGAATGGGTTCATGAGGTAGTTGTCTGAGTCCTGGTATACGCGCGTGCGGGTGTAGTTACGCGTCGAGTGGGGTTCGCCTCCAGCAGGGAAGGTCAAAGTGTGCGTTACAAGTTGAACTCCAGGGTATGAAGCGGGAGACGAGCAGAGCTTTTCGCGGTACCAATAGCATGACGACGAGTACAACGAACCGCTTTCCGAAAGCAGCGGACATGCACTACCTCCGCTGTCTGTGTAGTGCCATTGACTTTCTTCTTGATGAGGAATGGATGAACCGTTGATGAGGAAACTACCGCTGCGGTAACCGAACACGGCGTGCCGGTAGCCGTAGCTTCCGGGCGACAGGTAGTAGTTTTTACGGAAGAAGGTGCGGAACACTTCTTCCTTGGCAGGAATGCTTTTCCATTCGGCTTGGCGCATCAGTGGATCCATTGTCTGACAGTTTTCCTCGCGAAGGGTAACCCCGCCAGAGCCCGCCCACGTGTACACGTTCGGATTGTAGATGCCTCGGAGAACGTAAGAAACAGTTCCGTCCAGAGGACTTGGAGAGAACATCCTGTGGTGTCGCTGCGTATAGTACATGAAGCTCACCCGGACGGTTTTCCGCCACGGGTACACGCCGCCCCACATTGTCGATTTGAAGATCTCCTTGACTTCCTGGTAGGATGCACGTCCGTACAACATGACCATGCACTCGCGGTGCTGGTTGATCTGCGATAGGCGATCGTTGGACTTCGTGACATAGATAACATCGCGTTGATGGCATTCGCTGATCGGTGTCATGGCGGCACCGCCGAACACAAAGTTCGTCCAGGGAGCAGCAACGGGTGCATCAAGCTCAGTGTCGGTAAGGACGGATCCAAGGTGATGAGTCCACGAGAAGTTCGACGGATTGTGCATCCAAACAACTGTACCGTTGAATTCCCATAAGTCTGACTCGCAAATGGTAGGTCGCACAGCCTCACTGCGAGACACTTCCCGGTAGTACCACGACGAAGTGTGGAGAGAAATCCATTGGTAGTCGTCGGACCAAGCAGCGCCACCGCCATAGTACGGGAAGTTGTTGTTGTCGTTGTAGTACGGCCAACAACCTTCACAGTAGCCCGGGTGATACCAGCGCAAAAACGTGGTCGCTTCCCCGTTGACGAACTTGAACGGGGCATATTGCGCGTTGTGACGAATGTTGAGGGGAATATAAGTTGTCCGCGTGTACAGGGACAGGAGCTGCTGCATTAGCCAGAACTCGTCTTCATCGTTCACTGTTACGACATTCCATCGCGCCATCGTGTCCGGCATGTCGTTTTGGCAATGATAGAACGCGTTCACCATGTTGGTGTTGTACCCCGTCTGCGTGACAACTTGCTGAGAGCGACCGGTGTACACGTTGCGTGTGCCTGGGTCCTGATACATGAGTTCGTAGTCATTGATTGGCAACGTTGTGTATGTCCAAAAGATCCATCCGAATTGGTATTGAACCCGCTCCGGATGGTGGTATCCCCGTGTCTTGAAGTACGCGGTGTCGATGACTTCCTTGTAGACGTTCGCAGTTGCAACACCTTGAATCCGCAAAACGCAGCGCCCGTCGTCAAGAACTTTTGTCAACCCACTGCTGCCGAGACTGGCATCGATCTTGTCTTCTGCTTCCCATCGGCACTGTCCTAGCCCGAGCGTGATAGTTGCTCCAGTGAAAACGGTGTTGTTAAAGATCCAAGACATTTCTCGCTCAGTGTCAATAATGTGATATAGGACAAGGAAGCCGCCAGTGTTGGTCCAATTGACATAGCGGAGAGTGTCGTTGACCTTCGGAAGAGCGCCGTAGTAGCCGGTCAAGGGCACGGTGGTCGCAGCAGCTGTCGGCCACGCACGGCTTTCGCAATGCACGTTGTAGAGACGGTCATAACAATTCTGGTCGAACCACTGATCGTTCCACCACGACGCGGTGCAAAGTGCCGTGCTTCCATCAACCCAGTCTGTCCAAGAAGCCGAATTCATGCCGAGAGAATTACGAGGAGTTCCAGGGAACCAATCTGTGTGCTTCTGAGCAGAGAGAAGCTTTCCTGAGGTGACCCATTTGTAGACTCCAGAGATCTTCCTGAGACCAAGGAACGATGGCTTTCTCACATCCAGACGTTTCAGCTCCTTGCCTTCCGACTCTGTGAGGAATTCAGCTTGCCACATTCCAACACGGTTGCATACCACCGACGCACCGTAGTCGTTCTGGTTGCTGGAGGTATCGACTCGGGGCAATGACCGCAAGGTGCCATAGACCGTGTTGCTTTCTACGTTGTGTGCAATGTTGCGCAGCCACTCATTTACCCAGTAGACGAGGCCCATCTGCACACTGGGACGATTGATCGACATGTACCGGAATTCAACGCCCTCCAGCACGTGGTTCATCTCAAGGTAGAGCGCAGCACCGGCGAACTGAAGGAAGCAAGCTTTCTCGTTTGCCAGCTGCACATTCTTGTGACCTCGGATCAAGCGGAAATGATCGTGATGACGACAATCGCGCCAAGGCATCGAGACCGTTGCTCCGAAGACGGTGTCGTACAGAGCGGACGTGACGATGAGACTGTTGACGGGACCGACCACTGAATCTCGCTTCTCGACACCAGCGCCCACGAAAGTGACGGTGCCGGACAAGTCCCACGAGGTAGCCTCACACTGGATGTACGTGTAAATTTCGGACAAAACACAGTCAATCGACTCCCAGAAACCACCCGACGTGGTGGTCTTGAGATGCGCGCAGCCATCAGCAGAAGTTGGCTCGCCGCCGTTCCAGTCAAAAGTGTTGAGTACTTGCTCCTTGCTGTGCGCAGACGTGAACCAGTTCGTGGTGTTGCGCCGGATTCCCAACGGAGAACGTTCATTGTTCGCCAAGCGTCCATTTGAGTACAGCATGCGCGTTTGATACTCCATGTTGCTCACAGGCAGTTCCCAATCGAATCCAAGGAACTGACAGAACATGTAGCTGGTCTCCCAGTTCACCGGTTTCGTGGTCAACGTTGGGAATGTACCCTTCACCGTTGGTTTCATGTGTTGTTGTTGATTGATTTGCCAGTAAACATGTCGTGTTTCAACATCGTAAAGAATGTTCCCCATGCGGTTGTCAGTCCACATCACGTAGCCGAAGCTCATACCAGGACGTTCTTTGTTTGAAGTCGTCGAGTAGAAAATGTTGTACATCGCGGTTTTCCACGTCGAGGCAGGAACCTTGAGCTTTTGGGCCGAGAAAGAGCATTGCCACTGTCCAAGATATGCGACGGTGACACCCGCAGGTGGTGAATCCATCCCGATCGTGTCGTACTGCGTACAAAAACGGTTCGTCATCTGCACCGTGACACCGTGCATCAGCGTGGAATTGGTAAACCAGAACAGGTCGTCGGCATCGAACAAATACAGCTTTCCGGAAACGAAAGTGTAAGGTCGGACTCGCGTGGGATCGGCAACAGGAAGAAGCGGAAGACTGACGTTGATCACGCCCTTCATTCCGGTTTCCCACGTGTTCTTTTCGCAGGCCACGCTGGTCACGACGGTGGTGCAGAGAACGGTGCTCCAGCGGTGCCAGCTTTCCGCGACAACGCAATCCTTGCCTGAATCTGGCCCATCGCTCCACCATGCGTCATACGCCATGGCAGTGTTGGCAGTGCGCCACCAAAGTGCACCCGCCTTCCTGTATCCGCCAACCATCATGCGTCCAAGCACGTTGTGAGTCTTTGCTTGTTCTTTCCATTCGCGGTCACTCGTAATTTCCGCTGTGTAGAATCCGATTTCATCGCACATACCGTGAGCAGACAGCGGGTTCGAAGCCGTTCCTTCGATTGGCGCTACAGTGCCAGGTGTCGTGTAAACGTGTTGCGAAAGCGTTTCAATCACCATCTTGCGAACATCTGGGTTCACCCAGTACACGAAACCGACTTCGATCCACTGGCGAGTGGTGTTGTGGGAGCGGAATTTCAATCCAAGCAAGAATTCTTCCCACTGAATCATGTAAAGCTGGCCGCCGAGCATCAAGTGGCAGTCCTGATCGCGAACTACCACGAGCCAATCGTTATTACGACCCATCAGGAACCGGTCGGACTGGCTGCATTGTTGGACAGACACCATTACCGTTACGCCACCAATGATGCGACCTGCAACGACGGGCGGGAGGGCGGCTTGCGGAATCGGTGAGTCGACGTTCACAGCATCAGGGTAGGCCGCGGAATCGACAAGGTGAGACACAGATCCGGAGTAGTAGTAGCTACTGGTTTCGCACACGGCGGTTGTGAAAAGCCGCGAGTAGCAACTAACGTCTGCCCAGCGACCGTTGGCACTCGACGTGCCCTTCAACATGGCACAGTCTTCGCGAGCAGCAGCACCCGAGTAACTAGGTTCACCGGGAGCCCAGTTGTTGAAGAACATTGGCGTTCCATCAATCCAGTTGAACGCGTCCGAATTGTTTCGCATGGCTGCAAGCGGCAGGCCAACGGCGACAGTAGTCCAGCTCCCACCACTGCCGCCTGTGTAGATGAAGTTGCGCAGCAACGAGTCTTCAGCCTCATAATTCACCGTGGGGAGACGCCAATCTCCACCCAACTTGCGGCATTCTTCCCAACTCATCTCCCAGTTCCACGGAGTGATCGAAGATCCGTGAATCGTTGAGTAAGCATGCTTCGTTTCCGCATCGTAGAACATGATGTCGTGGAACCGCGACCGCGCAAAGTCGGGAACAACAGCCCAAAGAATCCAAGAGTAACTCAGCTGCGTCCTGTGTGTGTAGGGATTGGTGTGTGTGGTTGACGCCATGTGCGTTTTCCACTCGCTAAAAATTTGTGTGTTCTTCAACACCAATGCACAGGCGCCGTTCCAATACGTCTTTGCTACTGCGAGCACACCGGTCGGGCTGTACGAATCAACGAGCAGATCTTGGCCGAGACACTGGCTGGCGTGGATTTGCATCGTCAAGCCCGCATAGTTCTCATCAGCCTGCATCTGCACGTAGTTGTCCTGACTGAAAATGAAGTTGACGTTGAAAACTGGATCGGTGCCGATACGCTTTACTACCGAAGTGTTGAAGCGAATAACGTGATCGTTGACGAGGAAGTGTGTGACGACGGAAGAGTTGACCCACGAGTTCTTCTCGCAAACCATGGAGTTACGACGAAAATCGCAAATACCATCACGCCAAGGCCCCATAAAGAGCTTGTACGTGCAGCCTTCGGGTGAAGAGTCGACGTCCCAGGCGTTGCGAGGTTCGCCGGGACCGAAGTTTGTGTATCCCGGGAACATGTCGTTGTTTGTAGTATGCCACTTGAATCCAGTTTGAGTGGCATTCACACGTTTCCCTCCTATCCAAGCTGCGCCGAAGTACATCGACGTGCCTGCCGCGTCGTCTTCAGTTGATGAGGAAATGTCTGCAATGTGCATTCCAACTCCCACTAGGTTGCACACTTCGGTGGCGGGGTACTTGTCGTATCCCCATGCGGTGAGCCAGAACGACTGCGTGTGGAAAGTTGCGTACACGTGGCCTGTGTTCAAGTCGATTGACATGCGTTGAATGAACTTGCTGGTCCAGTACACATATCCGATCTTTAGCTGGGAACGAGTGGTGTCCAAAGCGATCCATGTCATATTCTTCAGCATGCGGTTGTACTTTGTGTATGTCGTGTATCCGCCAGCCAGAACCGTGCAGTCTTGCTCCTTTTCAATCACAAAGCGATCCCATGACACGTTAAAGAGCATGCGGTCGCCGAACCTACAATCTTCGCGGTTCATCATGATGGTCACACCGAACATGACCTCCGCGTCATCGTCGGTCGGCAGGTCGGGAGATCCGAAAATCGGGGCAATGGAAACCCAGCCGCTGAACCAGTGCGATGGCATGATGAAAGCAACCGTGCCAGACTGCTTTTCGAAGTCTGCTTCGCACACAAGCTGCTCGTAGTACATGGTTTGGCAATGCACGTCCTGGAAGAGGTTCAACGTCACCGGGGAAGTGTATCCGTAGATGTCGGTCGACTGCTTGTTCCAACCGACATTGTTCTTGATTTCGACACAGTCATTTCCTGCCACGTTTGTTTCTGGCTCTGATAAGTACCAGTCAAAATACACAGACAACGCGTTCCGACCCCAAATGAAGGAACCGTCGTATGTCCGTACGGCTTGGATGGCGACCCGGTTTGTTCCCATGAAGTTGGCGACAAGCGTCTTTTGGTATTGATTGGAAATCACGGGGATAAACCACTGATCGCCTCTCGAGCGGCACTCGCCGAAAGACTCGTCCCACGTCCGCATGCCATTTTCGGACTGGAACGTGATGTACACGTGCCGGGATTGGACATCTTGAGTGTAGCGACGAAGACGAGCATCGACCCAGAGTGTCCACCCAAACACGAGCTGCACGCGCGAAACGGACTCAGTTTGGAACCGAGTGCGAGAGAAGAGCTCTTTGTACAGGGCAGCGTTACCAGTGCCTTCGTAGTACATCGCGCACGATGGATAGAACATGTCAGCCGAAACGAGAACGGTGTTGTTGGACCCGATCGTCCACGGCAAGGTGCCGGTGTAGTAGAACGAATCCACGCCAACTACACACTGCATTGAAGCCAGTTGCAGTGTGGCACCGTATGCGAACATCAAATCGTTGATATGTGTCATTTCGATTGGGAGAATCGGAATGAACTCCCCGATGGAGCCAGTGAAACTGTAGACAAGAGGGCGAAGAATATCCATCTTTGCTTCGAGCAGGTCGGCCGGGAAAAGTACAACGGTCTTCCTTCCCACTATTGGCCAAGTGTTCTTCTCGCACATGATTTCACGCAAATAGTTCGAGCACTCGTAGATACGCCACGGACCACCCACGAGTTTCATGACACAGTTGCGGGTGAGCGCGATGTTGGGTTCACCTGGCATCCAGTCCATGTACGTCATGTTCATACCGCTGGTGATGCGCCAGAATGTATCCCACGTCGTTTCGTACCGCCGTCCTCCCCAGAACGACTCACCCATCAACTGCGCGTGAAGCAAACCCTTGTTCTCAGACTCGCTATCGATTTCAGTTGGATAGAAGTCGACGTTTTCGCATAGAAGTCGTGCCGGATACGTTGGATTTGTAGGTTCGGGTTCCATCGTAATTGCTCGTCCGTAAAACGTGTAGACGTGAAGTGAACCTGTGTGGACGGTCATGTCACGAACAAAAAATTCCGTCCAATAGACGAAGGCGAACACAAGCTCCGGGCGTGTTGTATCAACAGCCGTAAAGGTGGCGCTGTTCACGATCTTATTGTATTCCGTTGTACTCTGGATGCCAGCGAGATGAATCATGCAGTCCTGGTCATAGGCGACGAAAATCTTGTCGTGTCCGGTCTGGAAAAGGAAACGGTCGAGCTGCTTGCACTCGAGTGCGTGCATTTGAATCGTCGCACCGTAAATGAGTGTTCCACTATTGACAGGCGTCATACTGCTGTCGATAATGTTGTACACTGAAAAATTCTTTTGCACAGTCGCTTCATCAGCAATGAAGGAGACTGATCCCGAGTAGAACCATTCGTTCCCTTCACAAGAAGAGCGCTGATAGACAGCGCTGCGGCACACCGCATCATTCCATGCATTGCCGAGAGCGCTGTCAATGTGTGTGCAATCGTACAGGGGGTCGACGCCGGGACGCTTTACCACTAGATCAAAGTACCAGTTGAACCAAGTCGCGTTTTCGTAGTTGGACCACACGAACAGGCCACTGGTATTGCGAACATGGTTGATCGGAAGGCGCGTTGCGTTGATGAACGTGGTAATGATCTTGTTCTCCGGCCCAGAGGTGATCACGGACAGGTACCACGGACCACCGAACTGACCGCACATGCCGTAGGAGCTATCCCAGTGCATGTTTGATGGATTGAGGAAGAGGTCCCGGTTGACTGGCCAGAAGTACACATGACTTTTTTCGACGTCGAACATCATTTCATCGACTCGAGAATCCGTCCAAAGCACCCATGCGAAAGAAAGCTGGAGACGGGAACGTAGCGGAGACATGAAGAAAACTGTGTCCAATGCAGCCTTGTAGTCTGAGGCACTTCGTGTGCCGTAGAAGAAGATCACACACTGCGGTTGGATATACTTCGTGGTCACCCAAGAAGGAGGTGCTACAGTGAACCCAATCCAATCGCCCTTTTCACCTTGACACTGCTGGATCGACAAATGGATGGTGGCACCGTGCACTTTGTGGCTGTTTCGAACAAGTGTCAAATCCCAGGTACTGTTGGTGATGGGAAGGAAGCCGGCAGAGTCAAAAATCATCACACGCTGCTTCGTGTGAACTTTGACTGGCATTGCCAGCACAGGTGGATTTTTCACCGTGAATCCCATGGCAGTCCAACTGTTTTTTTCACAGCCGACGCGCAGCACGACAAGATCACACGGCCATGCCTTCCATTTACCGGCCGGTAACTTGTTAACGCAGTGGTACCCACCTGCAGCACCAGCGGTGAACGTCTGGTTGTATGGATGACCTTCGATCCAGTTACTATGAGTGTTCATCATCAATTCTTTGTTTGGCGAATATGACCAGATGTACTGCCAGCCACTCCAAGCCTCTCTGCTTGCACCGAGTAGGGTTTCTCCGAACACCTGCGTGCGCCCAAACTCGATATCTTCGGCTTCACTATTCATTTCGATGCTGTACATTCCGAATTGTGTGCACCACTCCGTCGCGTTCAAAGCGGGGAACGTGGCTGGATTCGTCCAATACGTTGTGGCTTCAATCGCTGCGTAAACGTGACCAGTGTTTTCGTCCGAAATCATTTGGTACAATCCCCGAGTCGTCCAGTAGATGTAGTTAAAGCGAATCGAGGCACGCGTCGTATCCCGCATCCAGAAATTGATTTTCGTCGACAATCGATTATACGATGTTACACTTTCGACACCGACCATCTGCAACATGCAGTCCTGGTGCGTGAATATCGTGATAAAGTCGTTTGTTTCTTCGAACAGGAATATATCACCCTCCCGACAAACTGGACGCATCGTGTGGATTGTGAAACCGTACTGCAAATCGAGTGTATCGGCGGGAAGATCGGTGGCGATAAAAGGGGTGACGAACTGCACTGGATTGAAGTCGGTCTCGTTCACAATGTAGTTCAATGGCACCGACAAGTTGTAGATCTCGTTCGTTTCGCAGGGAATGCGGTTGTAGCGGAACGTGTCACATGGGCTCGAGCGCCATTTCGCATTGGTCGAAATCTGCTCGGAGCAGTCCCACGCGGCATTCGGATGACTTGCCGCAATGTCCCAATTCGAGTATTGGTACAGATCGGTGTTGACAGATGTGAAGCGGTTCGAACTGTTGCGCATGAATGCCATCGGAGTTGCCGTGGCGCTGACGCCCCCAAGGTTCATTGTGTACATTCGCATCAGTGTCGATTCAGTGCGGGTCGACAACAAAGGCATTTCCCATTCGTGGCCCATGCTGTAGCAGATCATCAGCGCTTCGTACCACGTGTACGACAGAATCATCGGCTTGTCGATGATGTTGTATGCATGTCGAGTCTCGACGTCGTAGACCATGTAATTGTTTGCGTAAAACGGCCACAAAATCCACGAGACCGTGAGCATGACACGGGTTCGCGCCTGGTTGTTGAAGCGAGTCGAGCTCATCATTATCTTGTAGCTACTCACATTGCTCAAACCTTTCAGGAACAGAGTGCAAGTCCCGGAAATGTATTGTTGACTGACAGGTGCGATGAGTTTGGTTACAACTGCAGTGTCTTTTCCTGGGACACACTGCGAGATACCCTGGGGATGGGCAAAGGTGGCACCGTAAATCGGCGATCCGTCCGACAGGAAGTTGAATGCTGGGTCTGCGAGTGACGATGCCGGATCGACCGGGTAGATGTTGTTGTTCACATCCCACGTCGCATACCGAACCTGCACTGGCGAGTACTCAACTTTAGGAATCGCAGCGAATGGCACGTCAATGATGATCGAAGTGTTCCACCAACCTGTCATGCAAGCAACAGATTTGACACGGTCCGACCCTTGTACGCGCTTCCAACGCCCTGTGAGGAGCTTGACAGTGTAATCGAACGGGGTGGGCTGTAGTTCATCCCCCATAAGCCAGTTGGTGTGTCCAAGCTCCTTTCCGTCTGGATTTACAAACGCCCAGGTGGAAGAGTTTGCTCGAATTGGCGCGATAGCAGTCTCCCAAAAGCGAGACACCATGTTCAGAGTTCGCTCCTCGTCGGCATCAACTGCTGTTGCAAGGGTCATGTTGAAGCTCTCACAAACCTGCTGGACGCTGTAAAACGGATAGTTGGCTGGCTGTAGGTTGGCCGGATTCATAACAAACTGCGTGAAATAGTACCCAGTTGCTGCATGCCGAGCCATGTAAAGAATACGCTCGTCGATGTGGTGAATAACGACAAACTGCAACAATGGGCGGCTGGTGTCGATCAGAGCGAACTTGATGCCGAGAAGAACATGATTGTACTCCCCCACCTCGGCAACACCCGCCAGCGTTAGATGAGCTTCACGGTCGTAAATATTCGAGATGAAATCATGACTCGTCGTTGCGAACATCTTGTCGAACTCGCGGAACATGAAACCAGAAAGGTGGATCGTCATCCCAAAAAGGTGATCGGACGAGTTCTGGCCAACGTTGTCAACTGTAAATGGGGTCAAGATTTCGCGAGACGGGATGGCAGCGACGGGTGCGGTCATGGACAAGGTGTCCATGTTGTACAGTTTGCCCTGAGTGGTTTCACAGAAAATTCTGGTAAACGAGCGAGTGTCGCATGGATAGCTGTACATGAGAGGTCGAAGCTGTGCTCCCATGTACGCACATTCTTGTCCGGGTGCCGGATTTCCGACTTCCCACTCGAAATACGTAGTTTCACCCCCAAGTGCAGGCACGAAGGCCCCTGAGGAATTTCGTCGAGTGAAAAGGGGGATGTTGCTGGTGAGATATCCTTGCAAAAATTCGGATTCGTATCGATTGCGAAGGTTCAGCATCGTCCATTGCGGACCAAGCTGGGCACACTTTTCCGCTGCCTCGTTCCACGTCAACGTCTGCGTCGAGTCGAAGAATGTCATCGCGCGACGCGACAGAGAGTTCACCATGATGTTCTTGATGTGTGGCAGATACCACAAAGCCCATGCTACCGTGCGCTGCGTCAAGTCGCGGTTCGCGGCCGTGAATCGGATGTTTTTGTACGCCAGCTTGTAAACGCTGATTGGGTGTTCCCCTTGCAGCATCAAGACACACGTCGCAACGTCGTACGTCACCGTGAGTGTGCTCGGATTGGATGTCAAAGCGAGAGTATCACCGTAAAAGCACTGTCCCATGCCAAGCTGCACCGTCATACCGAAAATGTTCACATCGTTCGGGAACCACTCCAGGCGCTCCTCCGGGGTCAGCATGAACTCGTTCAATTGTCCGTAAACCATGGGGCGCGGAGCCGTCCTGTCCATACGTGATTCGAGGGGCAGGAAAGAAGACGCGTCGTAGACGGTAACATTTTTGAACCACTGATCGGTTTGGCAAACCGTTGCACGCCAGTTGTTGCAGTTGATGTCCCACCACTTGCTGCCAAAGTACTTCGAAGCGCAACCGTTGTTGGTCTGATCTCCTGTTGATGCAGGGTAGCCTTGGTAAAAATTGTAAAATGGCGCGATCGACAAGTCCGAATTCAAAACGAACTGACCGGATCCGTCGCGGCGGATCCCACTGTACGTCTCTTGATAACGCACTGCAAAACGCATCCCTTTTTCGTCTTCCGCAGTTAAGTATTGCGCGGGAATCATGCTCTGCCAAGCGCAAACCGATTGCGGGGACCAGTGGGTGCAGTATGCATTTTGACCCATCCACTGCGTCTGCATCGAAGCCCACATGTACACAGTCTCGGTGTCGACGTTCATGACCAAGTTGCGCGTTGCAGTCGAGTTCCAGAACACATATCCAAAGCGGATTGTCGGTCGCGTGGCGTTGACGAAAACGAACTTTGACCCTAAGATCATGAAGTTGTAGTAGCGGAGAATCGCTTCACCTGACAGTTGGAGTTGGCAGAACCCTTCGTCGCGGGCGACCACGACGTATTCGTGGGAAAAATTCAGCAACCAACGATCCATAGGACGGCAGTCATCGTGATGGACAAGGAACGTCAGACCGTACATGATTTCATCTTGTTGATCGGGCCGCATATCCAGGTACGTTTCGTTCATTGGGGTGTCAATGACCGCGGTACCGTTGAACATAGTCCGCGTCATCAAGAACGATCGAACGTCTGACAGCTCGTAATACGGAGTTTCACAAACCATAACGCGGAAATTTGTTCCCACGCTTGTCGCGAACCAGCGAAGGCGGTAGTCGTAATACTTTTGTTCCATAACTCTCTGTGTCCCATCGAGTATTGGCTCTCCTGGAGCAAAGTCTGTGAATCGCGGGTCCTCTCCGCCAATGTTGACAAAGGGCGAGTTAGCGGCCGACTGCGCGAGCTGCGTGGCGATGCCGCGACTGCTGACGAAGTATCCTAGATAGTTGAAGTAGTGGTATCGCATCGTTCCGACCACAGCGTTCTCCATGTACGAGCCGATCGCTGGGGGGAGCCACTCCGTGTTGAAATCGTTGCAGACAGAATGCAGACTCCAGTAGTTCCATCCACCACCACTGTACAAAGCAAGGTAGATGTGACGGGTTTCGAAATCCATCACCATCGCGCGCTGGTCGCTAAACTCTCGACTCCAAATAATGTAGCTGAACGAAAGCGCTGTTCGGAAGCGATTGGCAGCCGTAAAGCGCATGTTGAGAATGAGTCCAATGATGTCGGAAATCCATGGCCAATAGTTGTGGGAAACTGATCCCCACCAGTTCGAGTCGCCTTGACCGCGCAGATGCAGGTACGCAGCGCATTGGCCGTCGTAGTAGTAGTTGTACCCTCTGTAGTCCCAAATCGGCCACCCGAGGTAGAGACATTGTTGAATGGCCGGTTTCGCGTTGCAGCTGAGGAATGACCAGTAGTCCCCTGGCATGCATTGCCCCAGTGCGAGTTGAACAGTGTAGCCGTTTGTGGGCTGCGCCTGATCCACGCGCGACAGCAAATCGCTGGAAAAGGGGAAAACGTTGCCGTCCGCCGGCAACGTCATTGTCACTGCCGAGATGATGTGCGCCATCACATACGATTGGTTCCAGTAGTCTCGCTGGCATGCCACCATTTGGAATTGACCCGTATTTGTCGAGTACCAGTAGTCAGGGTTACCGTTGGACAAGTAGGCATAGCTGTACGACTTGGCTGTACCGCCACCCCATTTCTTGAAGTTCATGAACGTGTTTTTGTTGTACCACGTAAACGTTGAGCCCGACTTGTACGCGTGAATGTACGTGTTACCGTAGCCTCGGAGGGTCCTCTCGAGCTCCTTCTCCTCTTGGAAGGTTGCCACAATCGTTGGGTCCATGTCCAGGTATTGACAGTACTGGTTGGCCTGGACATGTCCATAGTCGGGCGTGTTCACATAGTTCATGAAGCGGAACGACGTCAGCACCTTCCGTGTCTCTATCACATGTGTCATATCACGAATGTGCTTTTCGTTCCAGTAAATGTAGCTGAACACCATCGTCGATCGGCCAATCACAGTCGTTCGCCAAGTCATGGACATCAACAAATCGTTGTACTGTTCGACGTCTGCATCGCCAGTGAACTGAACCATGCACATCGACTCGGAAGTAAGAGAAATGTAGCTGTTCGTTTTGTTGATGACGTACCGATCGCCGGCCGGGTAGCAGCTTGTGAATGGCAGCTGCACGGTCATCCCATACACTTCTTGGGACATGTTGGTTGGCAAAATTTCGGGTGGGACGAGCGGGAATGGCGCCTTGATCGAAGCAGCGTTCGGAATCGCTCCCTGCCAAAGAGAGTAGGCGAAAGTACCAGACAAATGGTAGTGTGGAACTTCGCAAAGCACCTGATAGAACGCGGGCTCCTTGCACGGGAAGTTTCGCCACCGATCTCCACCTGCATGGCGCGAGTAGCCGCAGCGCCAGTACGGAGTGTTTGCTGAAGCGAATGACGCATTGGGGTAGTTCCCCTCCCAGTCACCAAACGTGAGGAGCTCTCGGGTGATGGTGAAGGGGAACAGGGTGTCGTCCAAGTTGAAGTTCAGGGGAACATCTTTTGCATGGGGCTTCGACTGCACCAGAAGATTGTCCTCGTTGTCCGTGGTAATCACGGCCATGTACCAATCCCAACCCAGTTCACGACACTTGTCGTAGGCAGTTTCCCAGTCAATCGGGGGATAGTTCGTGTGGTGCTCTATCCAGGCGTAAACATGACGCGTTTCCACGTCCATGAACATCCGATTTGTCAAACGATGATCTTCCCACAAGATGAAAGCAAAAGTGATCTGAAGGCGGTTGTACCATGAAGGACTGTAGTACGCGAGAAGGTTCGTCATCCAGAACTTGTAAAAATTCTGCGTTTCCGCACCTTCCATCACAACGGAGCACAAGTTGTTGTTCGTCACTGCCTGCACAAACCGAGGCAGCTGGTGAGCCAGGTGAACAATGAAGCTGTCGCCGCTGAAGCACTGCCGAATGTGCGGATGAATCGTAGCACCGGGCATGAGGCAAGTGGGGCATTGCATGTAGGGATCCAAATCGCCTTCGTGCAGCGGCATCATTTGACGAGAAGCGTTGAAGCTCGTGTTTCGATCTTCAATGGGGGTTCGCCACGGAACAGCGACGCCAGCGGTGAGGGTGACACTAGTCTGCCCGCTGTGCGGCCAGGCGTCGCCTTCGCAAAGCATACCACCAGACTTTTCAGTGCAAGGGGCAGTGCGCCACGTCCCACCATGGTTCCCCATGATCGTGCACTCGTACGTCGTCGGGAACATGGGATTCATGGAGCCCCAGAGCGACTGCGACATGTCCAACGCCGTTGCCGCTATCGGCCAAGTGTAGGTGCCAGCCGAATTGGCAAGCCCAAAGTGGGTGTCGGGGCGGTACGGTGTTCGCCGGAGTTCGAAAACTTCGTCCATGGTCGTGAGTTCTGCCGGGTACATCGGGCTTCCGGATTTTGTGCATGCGCCAGACAAGTCGTCGAACGGGTTGTTTGCCGGGAGCGTGTGGTACAATGGATACTTTTCGAAGAACGAGTACACGTGGCCGCTGATGAACTCGAGCACCATGTGGCGATACTCGTGGACTGTCCACACGACGAATCCGAACTTGAGGTCGGATCGCGTCGGGTGAATACCACGCCAGTCAAGTGCCTTCAATATTCTCGCGTAGTCACCGACATTAACTTCTCCGGAGAACATGATCATACAATTCTCATCCCAAACCACGGAGATGAAATCGTGCGCGTTGGTCGCATAAAGACGATCTTGGGGGAAGCATGATGCCAGCGGAGTCATCGCTGTCAAGCCATACGCACGGCTTGCAAGATCAGTCGTTGGTTCAAGTCCATTGTACGGTTTGCTCACCGTCCGAGTCGCGGGGACGGTTGTGGGATCGACTAAGTGAGAAGAGAATCCAAACGTGAGGTATTGTGGCGCTTCGCATACGGCGTGCGTGAAAACATTCGCGTTGCAGCGTTCCACGTACCATTTGCCATAGTAGAGCGTGTCCGTGGCTTCGCGAACAGACGACCCCCCCACAAGTGTCTCAGTCATCTTGGAGCAATTTCGCAAGTCCAGAAGATTCGTGGAGTTGTACGGTTCGACTTCCTCGGCCCAGTCAAAATACACCCGATCGCCGTAGCGTTCGGGAGCACGAATCATGAACCGAGAGCCAAGCTGGCTGACGAGCTGAGTCGCCACAGACTCCGAGCTGGAAGTCGACGAGCGGCGAAGCATCGTTCGGAGCAACGTGTTCTCAACTTCGGTGTTGACTGTGATCACATTCCAATCGAAGCCAAGCTGGCGACAAGCTTCCACAGAATCTTCCCAGTTTCGCCACCCACCAAGGGGAATGACAGAGTACACGTGCCTCGTATCAAAATCCACGAACATGTCCACAAGATTAGGCTGCGTCGAAATCACCCACGAGAAGTGGTAGTTGATACGGTAGTCGAGAGTTCGTCTCCAAGTTGTGAGAGACACGTTCGATAGGAGAGTTTTGTACTGTGAACCAATGGTGCGGCCGTCGAGGATCATCGTGCAACCTGGCCGGTCGAGAGTTTGCGTAATCCCACCAGGCAAGACCCCGCCAAACCACAGCAAATCAGTGACGTGACACTGACGAATGTTCATTTGAACAGTCAGGCCGTAGCATGTCCCCGCATTCGCAACCCATTCGTACTGAGTTCGGTCATGGAACGGGTAGTACGATCGGTTCAGGTAAACATTTGAGTAGTGCGTGCCGTAGTCGAAGGAAAACGGGGGGAAGTACATGGAAGAAAGGCCACTCAATGCCCACGAGTTGGCTTCACAAGAGACAGCAGGAAGATGCGTGTTGGTACAGTTTGTACTGTACCACCAACCGCCGACAGATTTTCGAGCGCAGTTCATGTCCTCGTTAGTGCTCGGCTCAAACGCATACCAGTCGATCGGCTCTACAGCGGCGGCCGACGTTGCCCAGTTGAACGCCGATCCAGACGTACGGGTGGCTCCAATCCAGCTGCCGCCATGCAGATCTGCAGGCTGCTGAACACTCGCTTCTTTCAAGTCGCCGACCTCGAGAAGGTACATCCCGTTGTTGGTACAAATCTCAGAAGCACCGTAATAGCTGTAGCGCGGAGGAGGCGTGTACGGACCACTCTGGGGGATCGATGAGTACACATGTAGCGACGAGAAATCCAGAATCATGTCTCGAACTTCGATGTTTGTCCAATAGATGTACCCAAACGTGATGTTGGTACGGTGGTGTGGGTTCACGCCTTTCCACTCAAAGCCTGCGGCCATCGCGTTGTATTGACCAACCGTCGCCGTGCCTGAAAAGCCCCAGATGCAGTTCACGTACCGCACTGAAGTGATCAAATCGTTGGACGCGTGCATGATCAAAAAGTCGAACGTGCGGCAGTTGATCGGATCGGCTTGCACCGTCATACCAAAAATCACTGTCGAAAGCCCTGTTGACGGCAAATCGCTCGGTGTCAGCGGTTGGGAAACCGAGTACAGGGCATCGAATTGAACAGGGTCGGCAATCCACATCACAGTCCCCGACGCATCGACTTTGTCGATTTCACAGATTGGGGCCCAGTACAAGTTGGCAGAGCAGTCCACATTGTCCCAATGGAAACTCTGGCCTTCGCGCGACTCAGTGCAGTTTCCAACGAAACTGTTGTACGGACGGGTATCGAGCCAATCACTGTACGTCATGACATCGCCGGAGTGCCAGTAGAACTGACCATTCGCCGGGTTTCTGGACAGACCCAGAGGAATTCGAGCGTACTTGTCCGAAAACAGGTTGTGGTTGGCGGTCGTGCGTATCAGAATGTCTTCGTTCTTGCGGTTGGGTGTGACCGAATACCAGTCCCGAGACGAGATACCAAGCCCGTACACCGTGCACTCGTCATACACGCTGTACCAATCTGTCCACTTTCCGCTCGTTCGCGGGGACTGGGCGCGATGGTTGTACACGTGACGGTGTTCAAAATCCATCAGCAAATATTGGTGACTTGGATCAGTCCACAGCACCCAGCTGAAGGAGAGGGTCGTTCGGTCCAGTTCCACAGCTCGGAACCACACGTTGTTCATCAAATACGTGTAGTTGTTGGCGAAGTCGTAGCCCCACATGAAGAGAGAACACGTCGATGCCGCGTAGTACTTGCTTCCGTGTGAAGGGTTGAAGTAAAGCAAATCACCGTTGCGACAAATCTGGTTGGATAGCTGCACGGTGGCCCCATACGCCAAAGTATCCCCACGAACCATCGTCATTTCGTGAGTCGCGTTGATCGGGCGGAAGTCTCCCACAAAGAAGTTATAGATTTTCGCACCTGTCAATGTCTTGTCTGGGTGGGGAGTTACGGCGTGAGTGGTGGAGCCTTGCATGACCCAAGTGTCAGCTTCGCAAGACACGGTGTGGAAGGCTTCGGAGCAGTTGAAATTCCGCGTGCCACCGCCAAAACTGCGACCCACGCAGCCTCCCAGGCTATCTTCTTGCGAGGGCTCGTTCGGGAACCAGGGAATTCCAGCGCTCAGTGTGGCCCCGGTCGTCCACCCAACGTGCACGCTTGGAGTGTCACGGCGAATACCAAGCCACTGCCGCTGACTCGCCGGGTCTTTGGTATTGTCTGTGAGCGTGTGGGTACGCATGGACTCTTGATTTTCCTCCTTGGAGTTGATCTCAGTCGGATACAGTCCATTCTGCGTGCAGAAGTAATGCGCAGGGTATGCCGGGTGGTTGCTGGTGGGCTCCCACTTGAGCCCGGAGTACATGGGAGCGTACACATGGCCAGTGGAGATGTGGAGAATCATCTCCCTCACTTCAGGGTTCGACCAGTACACAAAACCGAACGTGACCGCAGAGCGGAACGGGTACTCTGCGCGCCACTGCAGCCCAAGTACCACAGCGTTGTAATCACCCACAGTCGCACGACCGCCGAGCATGATCAAGCAGTCACGCGAATCGACATGCGAAATCCAGTCGTCGGATGTAGTCATGACAAATCGATCCCACTGATGGCATTGTTGATAAGGTGCAAGCACGGTAGCGCCGTAGACTGGCGTCGAGAGGGTCACCGGCAGCTGCCCGCTGGCAACGGGGACGTTGACGATCATGTTCGGATGCGCATCAAAGAACGTTGTGTCCTGAATCCAAGAAACGGTCCCCGACAGATCGTACGAATCGACTTCGCATACCGTGTCTCTAATGTTCCTCCGGTTCCGACGTTGGTCCATCCGTTCCGTTTCAGTGTGTTGTCGTGCCGATGGACAGCTCGGGCTCGCTCTCCAGTTCCGTTGTTCGCGATAGGGATTTTTTCGTCGATCCAGTCGTTCACAACAGTCACAGGTGCGTGAGCACCGTTCTTCCACAACCCGAAGACGAACGATGAGTTCGACACGTGGCGAATCGGAATACGCTCATTGGTGCCTTCCCACTGACTAATCATGTACGACTCTCTGTAGCTGTTGATTTCCAACATCTTGAAGCCGCGCCACTTGTTCAGACAGAAGTCTTGGGCAGAAATCCACGACCGTCCGGTGCTGCTGATGATGTACACGTGCCGCGTTTCGTGATCCATGAACATGTTTTGCACGTTTCCATCGGTCCAGAAAATCCAGCTGAACGATAATGACACACGGCGCTGGCCGTACCGCTCGTCTGTGTTCTTGAAGAAGATTTGTTGCAAGAAGCTCACGTAATTTTGTAGAGTGTCTTCGCGTGTGTACTTGTGAGTGCACGTTGCCGCGGTGTACGAGTCACTGAACGCCCCGCTCAACGAACCTTCGTCGTGGAAAGAGTCGTCAGGGTGGCACTGTGACATCGCAACTTGAACGGAAAGCCCTTGAACGTTGGCACCGAACGCCCACAAGTGCGAAATGTGCTGAAGCTGCTCGTAGTTGACGATTGGAGCTGCGGTGTCGTTCTCCGCATAGACCATGTAATTGGACGCGCGGTGGAACCGGTACACACGCCGTGTTGTGCGCGGAGGTGGGTTGACGTTTGGAATAACGGTGCTGGATGTCCCGAAGTAAGGCCACGAGCTGCTTTCACACGACGTGTAGTAGTACATCTTGTGGCAATCTGCGGTCTTCCATTCGCGATCCCGGTTGTGGACCGAGCAAACTTCCATTTCCAACTGAGGTTCAAGGGGTTCCCAATCGATGTAGCCCATCGCACTTCCGTCGTGCCACGTCATCGGGATGCCCCCACCCGATGTCTTCGCACTGAGGAGCATGGGTGCGCGGGAGCGAACCGACCACCCCACGACATCGCTTTCCCCTTGGCTGGAGACGATTGTTGGAGTCATGCCATTGAGATAACACCCGTCGAACGCAGCACTGTACGGGTACGCCGGAATGGGATCGCGAAGCACTGACGAATAGTACGCGGTCGTGACCGATCCCGTGTCGACGTCAAGCAACAACTCTCGAATGTTTGGATTGCTCCAGTACACCCATGCGAAGTCGATAGTTCCACGGCTAAACGGGTAAGTGCTCCTCCAACGAAGTCCAGTGACAATTGTGTTGTATTCACCTATCGAC
>Ga0255300_1000006_pt1 | contig 18808 bp, 1 predicted proteins | sample MistaT_7_FD_183676 | JGI IMG/M metagenome (GOLD analysis project Ga0255300, IMG submission 183676) | Metatranscriptome of freshwater microbial communities from Mississippi River, Louisiana, United States - Miss_Cont_RepA_8d (Metagenome... | ecosystem: Environmental > Aquatic > Freshwater > River ...
CAAGTGTCATGTGCAAGGGCTCTCAAGCACGTAGATCAATCACTTATCTTACTGTCACTGCAGCCATGCTTTCTTCGACCACCTCTGTTATTTTTTCTTTCAACGCGCCTAGTCTGTCTGCGAGCGTTAGAGAAAATGTACCTGCCTCAGGTTCTTGTTTGGTTACTGTGATTGGATCATCTCTGAGTTTGTTTGATGCATGTCCGCATGGCCGAATCGGAGGTTCTTCTGCACAAGCGTCATTGTGGACGTCTTTTTCAAGTTTAAAATTGAAAATGGGAATCGGAGTGCATTCGTCGATTACAGCCAGAGTTTCACTGACACAAGAATCTTCGCGAACGCAACTCTTAAGCTACCATTCTCCTGTGGTTTTCTCCAGAATTCTTTCATTCTTGACATCGTCAGCCTCGATCAGTATCACCATTTTGGGAAATAATTATGGATCGTTCGGTCATTCAGTATCTGGAAGGTTGCAATCTTTGAACAATATCGCTTTTCACATCAGTAATTCTTCTGGTAGAACCGCTTTTTTGACCACAAATTGGATGTCTCAATCATGTATTCGAGGCTTGGTTTCTCATGGAACGGGCAATAATTTCGCGATTGTTTTATCCGTTGGTAGATTGACAGGTTCTCTTTCAAGCGCAATTACATATGTCAATCCTGACGTTAGCAGTGTGGTTGACGCCTGGGTACGAATCGCGTCAACATCGGTTTCGATGGTCAGTGTATCTGGGCAGTACTTCAGCACTGCAGATCAGTCTATTGCCGTAATCATCAAGTCGAGTACTTGCCAAGCTTCGATTTGGAAATCTGATTCATCTATTACTTCCAAGGCCCCTTCTGGAGTTGGTGTTTTGAAATCCGTCGTGGTTTCTGTGTGTGGACAACATGGAGAATTGTCTGGAGTAATTTCATACATTGCTGCATCAGTTTCATCCGTCGCTAGTCTATCTATGACTCCTACGGGCGGACTTTATGTAACCATAACTGGCTCCAGGATGGGTGCGGCATCATATTGTGCTAGTGCCCGAATCGGTGATTCAGCAACCCAAGCAACATTGTGGATCGCGGACTCGGCATTGATCGCTAAAGTGGCAAGAGGAGGAAATATTGCATGCTTTCTTTCTGTATCAGTTGGTTATTGGAACTTCACGCACGCTTTTTCATCGTGCATGAGTTACACCGCACCAGTTGCATCATCAATCTCACCGCAAAACTCTCCATCATCAGGCTCATCAATCATTAGTGTTTGTGGTAGTGGTCTCGGCAGTAGCGGAAGCACTGCCAAGGTTCGCATGGGTGCAAGCGCTGGCTTGAGAAATGTTTGGGGCTCTTCCTCTTCGATTTCAAGCAAACTGGCACCGGGGACCGATAGGTCAGCATCAATTGAACTGTCTGCAGGCTTTTTGACCATGAGTCAAATTTTCTTCCGTTTTTCTAACGCTGCATCGTATGATGCCGTTTTGGTGTCATCTTTAAGAGTTACGAATTCTCCTTCATCAGGCTCAATGATAATCTCTTTGTCGGGACTGTCATCCGGTTATTGTGGCTATTCTCCCAGAGCAGTCGTAAGATCAGAGTGCGCTGGGTTAAAATGGATTTCTTCGTCATCGATTATTTGCAAGTTTTCTTCGGGTAGCGGTGGTTCGCAGCAAGTCATTGTGAGTGTTGGTGTACAAGCCTCAACAAAGTTCAAGTATTTTTCATTCAATACCGTAAGTTCATCGTCCGCAAGCCCAACAAATTCTCCAAAATCTGGTCATGTTTCAATCACTGTTATTGGGTATTCATTTTCATCTGCGTGCTCAAGTGTTCGTGCTTCACTTGATGCCAGTGTTAGCTCTGCATCTGTGTGGCTCTCTGACTCATCTTTAACTTCCAAAGTTACATCAGGCTCTGCTGCGCTGCTATCCTCAGCAATTAAAGCCACAATTGCAGTACAGAGTGGCTCTCTCACATTGTTTGTCTCGTTCAACATGCCAATTGTTTCATCTTTAACTCGTTACAATGGGCCTCGACTTGGAAATATTGTTATATCTATTTTGGGAGCGTCCATGGGTGTTTCGGATTTGAGCCCTTCTGCAAGAATTGGGGCTTCTGCTTGCGCCTCCTCTGCATGGACCGCATCGTCTTCTATGTTATGTAAGCTGGCTGCTGGATTCTTTCAGACGCTGTCAGTTGCTAGTTCTGCACATCGAAATGTTGCTGTACTTTCACAAACATTTACTTATGATGTTGCCATCATATCATCTGTCAGAGCAGTTGGAAGTAACGCCCCAGCAACAGGATCATTGAGCATTTCAGTGTTCGGTCGTGAATTTGGAAATGTTGATTTAAGTGAAATTTTGAGACTCGGAACGACTCATTGCATGGCCACTACATTTGTCTCTGATACTTCATTGCTGTGCAAAGTTGCTGGAGGTGCTGCGGAGAGCTTGGTTTCAATAGACTCTGCGTCATCGTATGATTCTGGTATAACAAATGCTTTGCGGTATAATTCGCCCACTACTCTGTTGACGAGTCCTTCAAATATCCCTACGAGTGGGTCAGTTTCTCTTACTGTTTTAGGCAACAACTTTTCCCCGTGGTCTATTTCCTCAATTTTTGTTATGCATGGGACAATTTGTGAAGCCACAAAATGGATATCTGACAGCATTTCTTTGTGCAAATCTCCAAGTGGCGTTCAGACCTCATGGGTATCCGTGAGCAATTCAAGTGGTGCTTTCAACACCTCTGCGGTTGTTGCATTCGATCGTCCTGTTCCGGTCCATTTCCAGGCCTCTATCATGCCCGTTACTGGTTCAAGTTTCTCTGTGGTTTCCGGCAAGAATTTTGGTGCCTATCAGTCTTCTCCATGCATCAAAGTTGGATGGACATCTTCTGAATTTTCTCTTTGGACTTCTTCGACTTCAGTCACTGGCAAAATTTCTGCAGGTATCAGAGAAAATTCAATTGTGCGGACTTCATTGAATGTTCAATCCTCAAGTGCATTTGGTGTGATTTCCTATCAACTTAGTTTCAGCTCAATAACAAAGCCCGCAAATATGCCGGCAACTGGGTCAGTTTTGGTCAGTATTTCAGGTTCTGGTTTCGGTACGTCATCATTTAGTCCGTCATTATGGGCCAAGTATACTCAGATTTTTGTTTCTAAATGGGTGTCTTCTAGTTCATTGGTTTCAAAAACTCCCGCTTTTTCAGATAAAAGCGTAGTTGTGGTAGCTGCACCATTGAATGATGCAGCTTCAAATCTTAGTTTGCTCTTTGTTGACAATCCCCGCATCATCGCTGTCTTTCCTTCAATTTATGGCATTCGTGGAGGAAAACTTGTGACGCTCATCGGCTCAAATTTCGGATTATTCAATCAAAACAATCAATCCACTGTCGCAACCTCACTGCTTGTCAGCTTCGCTGGAAATTTAGCTTACAATTCTTCTTGGATTTCCGATTCGTCCATCTCTACGATGGTTCCTCCCGGTGCCATATTTAACGGATCTACCATCAGTGTGGAGATCACCACTTTTGAAAGGAATACAGTCAGTCATGGTCTTACAGCATATACAGGAATCAATGTCTCATCAGTTACTCCGGGACCTTTTACAGTTCAAACCTTTGGAAATGCCAGTTTTTCTGTCAACTTGTTCTTCCAGCCGAGTGCGAATGTCACTGTTACTATTTCCAGTTTGGTCCCTTCAAGGGCAAAAATTTTAACTCCCACATTAGTATTTTCCCCATCTTCATTTTCTGTTCCCCAAACAGCTTATATTCAAGGTGTGCCTAATTATATTCAAGAAGGAGACACGTTTTACAATGTGACCTTGTCCTTATCATCCGAAGATTCGGATTATGATGGACTTTATGGACGCGTTTTCGAATTCGTTCTTACTGGTGACATTGATGTTGCTGGTATTATCTTCTCTCCGAAAACTGTTTCTTTGCAAGAACCGATCTCCTCTTTTGAGTTCAATATTAGTTTAAGGTCGCAGCCCCTTCAAAATGTATCTTTCCGCTTGATTGTTGGAAATTCAAAGGCCGCCTTTTTATCCCCTGCATTTTTCGTATTTTTACCTGATTTATGGAAGACTCCTCAGCAGGTGACTATTTATGCAATCGACGACATGATTATGCAAGGAACTCGGTTTTTTAATGTTTCTGCTGTGAATTTTTCATCAACCGACCCATTCTACAATAACCTTCAAGACAAGCAGCCGCAAAACTCATTGTTCATCGCTGTTGAAGACAATGATGTGGCTGGTGCCCAGTATACAAAGATAGTTGAATCCGTCAGAAAAGATGACCTATTTGCTTTGAATCCTCGGCAGCCATCAGTTTTGTATGTCAATATTACTTCAGAACCTATTGCCGATGTCAATGCAACTGCTATGGTGTTGAACTCTGAAGCTGCATTCTTGATTGGCAAGTCGTATTTCATTTTCACTCCCCTGAACTGGACTTCGACTGCTGATTTTCGACTTTTTGGAAAATACAATGAAATCAAAGATGGTGACAAAAATTTTAGCATCTCTGTTACTTTTACTTCTACAGATGCAAATTACAACAATCTCGTTGTTGTGGCAACTTGCACTCTAATTGATACCAACATCGCTACCTTCAATCACGACACTTACAGTGTTCAAATTTCAGAGCCCAACAATAGTGCCACTTTTGCCGTCTGGCCTCAGTCTGCACCAACTATGGATTTGAACTTGTCATTTGTTCTCAAGGGGATTGACTCTTCCAAACTGCGAGTGTCTCCTTCTAGTTTAATCTTCACACCTGCAAATTGGCGAATTCGTAGGAGTGTTCTTGTCTCGCCCATCGACAATTTTGTTGTTGATGGAGTTATCAATTCAACCATTTATGAGGTTCTCACCACCTTAGATCCAAATTATGCTGCAGACGATGTTGTAATGAAGAATATTAGTGTTCTGATTTTTGATGACGATGTCTCTGATGTTTTGGTGACACAAGCCAATGGCTCCACTTTTGAGAGTGGTGGAAGTAGCAGCTTTATGATTCGGCTCAACTCGCAGCCTGTGGCCGATGTAGTTGTCACTGCAACATCTATGAGACCGTTGGAAGGTCTGGTAAGCCCTCAATCCTCGCAAATCTTGTTCAATAGTTCTAACTGGAACATTTGGACCACTATTGTGGTTGTCGGAATAGATGATGTTTTTGTGGATGGAGCCCAGCCTTACAACATCTCGACAGCGTGCGCTTCTGCTGACCTCCAGTACAATAATCGGCACAGCAAATTAGTAGAGTTTGTTAATGCTGACGATGACCAGCCTGGAGTTACTTTTTCAAAATCATCACTGACAGTGAACGAACCTGATTCTGTCGGTAACTTCACTGTGAGATTGAATTCTCAACCATACCACGATGTGATTTTAACCGTAAAATCTTTGGATGTCGATAGAGCTCTAGTCAAATTTAATATTTCGATATCACCTTCGAAGTGGGCCGAACAACATTTGGTCTACGTCTATGCGATTGATAACAAAGTAATGGAAGGGACGCAAGCTGTTATCCTTCAAGCAGATGTAGTGAGCTTGGATCAGCTTTACAACTCAACTGCATTCAGCAACATGACATGCTATGTGACTGACAGCAATATTGCTGCGTTCAACTTGTCTATCTCCCGACAGAATATATCTGAAGCTGGCCAGCTAGCAAACATTTCTGTCATTCTCAACAGCAAGCCCAGATCACCTGTTAATTTTACATTCCGAACAACACTTCCAGTCAAGAATACTTTTAGTAATGACGGCTTGATGATTGTCTTGCCTCCAAATTGGAACTTGCCAACAGTAATAAGCGTCTTGCCAATCGACAACTGGTTAGTTGACGGAACTGTGCGAGCTGATATAATTGTTGAAGCCAGCTCTCTTGATTCATTTTATAATGTTCTGGTGCAGCAGGTAGTGTTTGTGGACATTTTGGATAATGACACCGCCTCCGTTGTAGTTTCGCCAGTTCAAGGGCGTGTCAATATGTTACGAGGCTCTGCAAATTTTACTGTGCAGCTTCACAGTCAGCCATATTTTAGTGTTGGTTTTGATGTCTGGAGTGATCAAAGTGACCAAGCGTTATTGATAGTCAACCATTCCATTCCGATGCAAACAATTCGCATATCTCTCACAGAAGTCAATTGGAATGTCCCCATTTTAATTCAAGTTGTTGGTCAAAATGATAGAATTATTAACGGAGACATCAACTTCACCATCAATTTTTCAGAACTTCAGAGCTTGGATACTTCATATGATGGCCAGAAGTTGACTCCGATCAATATGACGAATTTTCATGTTCTAGCAAATCCTGATCTTAGCAACACTCGACCCATTGGATCACTCACGCTGTGCACCAGTGGAATATTTTGCACCTTCAATCTGCAGGCCAGAGATGCCTTTGCAAACCCTATCACTGAAGGCGACACTGCGTACTCTTTTCACGTTATGAACATTTTGAATATCTCTACGCAGGTCGTCACAGCCGTGGTTGATTCAGGCTATGGCATGAGCCAGTTTAAGTATTTGACTACCGCATCTGGAAATTATATTATTAATATTCTATTTAATGGTGTATCCATTTCAGGATATCCCACTAACATGCGGGTTCTTCCAAATCAGCCTTTTTTTAACAACACTAATGCTGCTGGGGATGCAATTTCTGTTGCAACTGCTGGTGTGTCCGCTTCTTTCAGAGTCGTGACTCGAGACGTTTTTGGAAACTACATTACTAGTGGAGGTCTCAGAATGTTCGTGTATTTGCAGGGCTTTTTGGAAACTGTTTTCTCCAACGAACAACAAAATCTTTTTGATATGAACAACGGTGAATACTTAGTACGATATACTTGTCGATTGAAAGGAATCTATTACATTCGAGCTCTTGAAGGCTGCGAAATATGTCCCTCTGATGTGTCGTGCAAGTGCGGTCGCCTGATTCATCCTTTATTCAACTCTCAAGTTCGATGTTTGTCATCGATTATAAGCTCAGGATTCACCACTATAAATGGATTGACAAACTTGGGCTCAATGACTGCTGGAACACCCAAAGAATATTCTATAGTCGCTCGAGATTCATATGGCAACGTGATCGATGTCAATCATTTTGTTGTAATTTTGAGTGTGCAGTTGGTGAAATCTTCGTCGACTGCATCCATCCATTCGACGAATGTTGTGATGCACGAATTCAAGAATCTTGAAAGGGTTCAGATTTTGATCACACTAAGTGGAAGCTATTCTATATCTTTGATTGCCAATTTAACTGGAACTCATTTGTCGGGGAGCCCCATCTCATGCTTAGTCCTTCCTGGTATATTGTCAGTGCTTGACTCAAAGTTTAGAACAGCTCCTCGAGGAGGTCCTTTGAATCAGCCTTCTGAATTTTTTATATCTACCTTTGATGCTTACGGTAACAAACGGTTTGAGTCTACAGAAACTCCATCTGTTACAATTCTCCCCCCGATGAGTGATCGCGACTTTTTGGTGGCTCCTTTCGGAAGTTCTCTTCCAGGAGGACTGTACATGTTTTCAATGACACCATCAATCGAATTTAATGTATCGATATTTTTCAATTTAAATAACATACCTACTACTGTATCCCCTGTTTATTTGAGTTTCGTGAGCAAATCAGGTCCTCCTGAAGCTAAACAAAGTAGTGTTTTCGTCCCATTTACTGTTTTTACATGTGGAATAGCCACAAGTTTGGTTCTCACACTTCGCGATGCATTTGGAATTACATTTAAAGCATCCTCTGAAAGCCATGCTGCATCGGTTTTTGCAAATATCCAAGTTGCTCTTTTTGCCAACTCGTCCAACATTCCTTTCACGATCACCGAAAACGCTATTATGAGAGGCAACTTTTTCATTCAGTTCACTTTGACGAAATCAGATGTTGTACATGCTCTCAGAGTGGATTACTTGAATGAATCCATTCAGGGAAGCCCGTACTTTTTTGTTGCGTCTCCTGGTGACTTCGATGCTGCCTCAAGTGCTGCATATGGAGCCTTATCTGTGGCTACAGCCGGTTCCACTTCCTTGATCAATTTGCTGAGCCGAGATAAATTCCTGAATGTTCGTGAACCGAGTTCAGAATTTACGGTCATGTTGACCACTCCCAGAGGAAATTTTCCTTTGAAACACAACTCCACTTCGTCACCCATGTTTTATCGGTATTCTTATTTCGTCACGCTATCGGCTCGGTATATGGTTTCAATATTTGGCTCCGTTAGCTTGATTCATATATCTGGAAGTCCTTTCAGCATCAATGTTTTGCCTGCAATCGCTTCTCCTGATGTAAGCCAGTCCGGAGGCACGGGAATCGTTAATGGTCTCGCTGGATCACTTCGAACAATATTAATAATTGATTGGATTCTTTTGGAAATCAGATTGATGGCTCTTTCTTGAGTTCAACTGCCATCTTGTACCGTGTTAAGACTCAAGGCAGCAGCATAGTTTTGAGTAGTCGCAATTTAAGCAAAGTTTCTCGCGGGTTTGAGTATGTTGCAACTGTAACGGGTTGGTACAGGGTATCTGTCGCTCTGCAAGGAATTCCCGTTAGAGGCAGCCCGTACTCATTTCAATTGATCGCAGGTGCAGCCTCTCCAGCAACCTCTTATGTTTTTGCTGCTCCGACAAACACCACTGTTCTTTATGCTGGTGAAGACGTCGTATTTTTTATACAAAGCAGAGACCAGTATAGCAATGATATTGTCACCGGTGGTGATGCTTTCAGAGTCATTACAGTACCTGTTAGTGTTTTAAGTCTTGAGGCCACCGTGACAGATCTTTTCAGCGGCAAGTATCGCGTTGTTGCATCTCCTCCTCAACAAGGTGTCTACACATTTGGTATTCAGCTGCTCAATCAACCCGTCGGTTCACCTGTTGCCGTCATGCTGCGGTTTGGACGCACCAATGTTACCTTGAGTGCAATTGTCGGTTCCGGAGTGTGTGAAGTTCAAGCTGGCACGACCGCCACATTCGTTATAGTTTCAAGGGACAGAACAGGCCTGAATAAGCCAAATGGAGGTGATTTCTATCAAGTATTGTTGCATCCGATTGTTGCAGGCAGTCGTACAAACCGAACTGCTGCAGTCATAGACTTGAATGATGGAAAATACAGGGTAGAATATTCTATGACCTGGTCTGCTCGTTATTTTGTGCAAGTGAAAATGGCAGACATGCATGTGGCTGCATCTCCATATGAAGTCTATGTATCCCCATCTGTAATCAACACGACGCTCTCGCGCTTGCAAGCACTCAATGCAAAACAAAACGGCACATCGGGTTCTATATTTGGTGCAGAATTGATTGCTGTTGATATGTTTGGCAATGTCATTGGACCTGATGATATAGGAGCATCTTTGCCCAGCAATTTTCAAAGCTCTGTCACATTTGGGGTAACAAAGGCCGCAAAAGTGGATCACTCTATCAATCTAGAATCGTCGGGTTACTTGACATATTCATTCTTTGGGACTCTCAGTGGAACATATACCGTGGCTTTGTTTTTGAATATGAGTTATGGTTTAGAGCATGTGGCGAACGCCCCTATGGCATTTATTGTCTCGCCTTCAACCGTTTCGCGCATCAAATCTTTGCTTACATCGGCATTTTTAACTGTCTCAACTGCAGGTTTTGTTTCTCAATTTCAAGTATTTACCAAAGATGAGTACTCGAACTTTGCCATCAATGTTGTTCCTGAGTTGTTGACAGCGCAGATATTTCAGTTACCTCGAATGGGAAGCATGGCTTTAGTCTCTGCCAATGTATCTGCTGATGTGGTTGCTCCGGGGCTCTTGAATGTAGTGTACATGTGCACATTAGCTGGAAAGTTCTTACTGGAAATCAGATACAATAGTACTCATTTTGAATCAAGTCCGTTTGTGTTGACTGTACATCCTGATATTGTACATCCTGAGTCTTCATACATTTCCCTGGGCACACTCAATGGTGGTATTGCTCCTACAGTGACAACATTTAATGTTGATTATTTGGATCGATTTGGAAACGTTGCCTCTGAAATTGGAATCGTTGATCCTTCAATCAAACTTCCGTCTGGTTTTGAAGTTTCTGTAGCGCGCTTCAATCGCACAAAATACTCTGTCCGATTCAGCGTGCCTCGCGCTATTTCTCTTTCAGTCCAAGTTCTTGTGAACAACCGGCACATCAAGGGATCTCCTTTCAAAGCGAATTATGTATCCAATAACACAATACCAGTTTTGAGCAACTCAGCAAGCGGATTTCTTCTCCCCCTTCCACGTGTGATTGTTGCTGGGAGTACCACAATGTTATGTGCGCAAGCTCGCTCCCATCAAGGTTTTGACATGAGCATAGATTACGCGGCCAATCGGTTGCTTGCTCAATTGTCTTTTGAAGTCGGCTCAGGTTCAATTAAGTTTACGTCTTACGTTGACTTAAAAGCCTCACCGGGTACCATTTGCACCTGGAATATTAATATGATCATCACCCGATCTGCTTCCTATGTTTTATCTGCATCAATTGCCGGTATCAATCTTGGTTTCAATCTACCCCATGCAGTATCTGTTTTCTCTGGCCCAATCAATTCCAGCACAACAATTGTTTTCGGAAGCGGGTTAGCTTCAGTCATCGCGGGTTCTGTAGCTTCTGTTTCCATACTTGGCAGAGATTCCTACGGAAATCCTGTCGATTATGGAACACACGACACCATATTATTTGAATCGCCCATCAAGCTTTCAGTTCCTCTAAAATACGAAGATGGTCAGTATTTTCTTTCTTTCACGACTTCGATCGCTGGAATGTATCCAGCCGCCCTCTTCATCAGAAGTTCAGCATCCCATCTGCAAAATTCGCCTTGGAATATTCGCATAGTCCCGGCATCATTTTGCGCGTCGACTTCCACTTTAGATGGAGCATTGGCCCCAGTGACCGCTGGTATACCCAGCAGATTTATTGTTCAAGCTCGCGATGCTTTTTCCAACAGTATGTCTGCTGGTAGCTCTGCATTCCAAATATCGGCATGGATTGGAGCTGGTGATGTTGTTTCTGCAATCCAGGACCGAAGAGACGGTACTTATGTGGTAAATTCGTTGGCAACAAAATCCGGCTTATACTCTTTTTCAATATTTGCCATCAACCCTGTTACTGGAGTGCAGAACCAAATTTCAGGATCTCCGTTTGCCGTCAAGGTTTTGGCCAATGATGCTGGTAGAATTGTTTGGAGAGTAGCCGATGATCTTGCAGCAACTGCAGGATTGGTAAAGAATTTTGCTATTGTTGCCATGGACAAGTTCAGAAATGCCCTAGATCCTCCAGGCGCATCATTCTCTATTTTAATTGTGACTGGAGCCTTCAGCAAGCCTGGTTTCGTGTATTTGAACGACGGCGGCTATTTTGGCCAGTTTGTCACAACAGTTGCAGGCCTTTACACAATTTCTGTTTTCGCTCAAGGGTCACACATTGAAGGATCGCCATTTTCAAACGTTCGTGTACATCCTGCATTTGCGTCAGGAATTACTTCAGTTGTCGAGCGATACGACTCTATTGGTACTGCAGGAGCCACGATGTCAGCTATTGTCAGAATCAAAGATGTTTTTGGTAACCAGCGAGAAGATATTTCAGATGCACCGTTTGTTAATATGAATGGAACTGGCACGTCATCATTTGCTTTTCAATCAACTTATGCTCTGACGTTTGTGTCGCGGATTTCTTTTGTCGGAGTTCTTTCAATCAATGCTGCAGGAAGTGTGGTGTTTGAAACCAAATTGATCGTCACAGTGCATCCAGGAGACGCGTTGCCAGCCAACACGATTATTTCAGGATTTGAAGCTGTTGATGCGGGCAGCACAATGTATGCTTCAATCGTAGTGAGAGACCAGTTCAATAACTCACGTTATCTTGGTACTGACAATGTCAGTGTTGTTTTGCTACTTGGCAACAGCACATATCAGCTCAATATCAAGCAATCCTCCACGGTCATTCGCTATGAAACCCAGTTCATCCCTACAGCATCCGGTAGATATCATCCTCAAGTGCAGGTTAATGGGCGAAATGTCGACATCCCTGTTGCAATTCAGTCAATCGAAGTTTCTGTGGGTCCTTTTGATATTTCCGGCTGCTCCGTATTTTCGTATTCTTCATTAATTGCTGGTGACAATCAGATTTTTACTGTTGCATATGCTGATGCTTTTGGTAACCCGCAAATCAAGTCATCAAGTATAATCCTTTCTATCGAATTGAGGAAGTTGCTTGAAATTGGGGAAATCGCAAGTGATACAGTGCTTGCAAGTCCATCTGATGTGCTAGCCAACGTTGCAGAACATGAAAACTTCATGTCGTCAATTACTGCTAGCGGCTATTATATTATTGAAGTCAACCGTCGAGATCTTGCAATTGCGCAGCCCAGAGGAGTCACAATTGGTTCGATCACTATTGCTCCTGGTGCCCCTTCTTTCCGAAGCTCTACAGCTCTTGGAACTGGTCTGATCGCTGTTAAATTTGGGACTGCTGCAGACTTTGTTGTCATGTTTCGTGATGTTTTTGGAAATAGCGCCATAGTGTCTTCAGTTGCATCAAGCCCATTGACGGTTGGTTTTGAATCGTCTTCGCCAAATTCCGCAAACGTGACCATCAGATATTTTGGTAAAATTGCAGCGGTTTCTTACTTGTTGATTGGACCAGCTCAATCTTTTGATTCAATGACTGCTGTCAATGTGAAGATTTCGAACTTACACATAGAAGGAAGCCCTTTCAAGGTTAAAATTGTATTACAAGATGATGATGCTTCTCCCATCAATACCACCATTTTTTATGATCAAGGTTTGCCGCTCACTGCTCCCTTTACAATCGTTGGTGCAGTTGGGAAGCCGGTAGAATTGTCATTGAAGGGACGCAGCTGGAATGGTGCAGATGCTCCTCTTTTCAAAAATTTAGTGAGTATCTCGCCCTCCCCTGTTAATCTAGTCTCTGTCACTGCTTCGCCGGAAACTTCGGCAATCACCCTACGTTATAGTTTTACCATCACTCAGTCCGGTAGTTATGTTGTTAACATACTGTATGACTCTGTCGCTTTGGTTGCATCTCCAGTTACATTCAAGATGGTTCCTTCCGCAATTTCTGCACCACTTGGAATTGTTGAAGGTGTATCAACGTCTAGAAGCCCTGTGATTCCCGTATTAACTGCGGGTGCTATCTCCACTCTGAGTATTTTTGCTCGGGATGCTTTTGGAAATTCTCGTGCACGAGACGGTCGGTCTGGTTTTGGGTCTGACTTGTCCTTTGTCAAAGCTTATCTCAAATCACTTACCGTTACTGATCCCATTTTGATCGATTTGGAGCCAGCTGTTCTCGACGACCGAATAATTGGCAGCTACATTCCAACTGTTGCAGCTGCGTACTCTCTTCACGTCCTGTTGAAAGACTTACCTTATGGACCAGGTTTCTCTGAACCTGGTGTTTACAAAGTATTTGTGAGGCCTGGAAGCATTTTATTTTCCGCCTGCTCTTTATCAGGCTCAGGATTATCGCTTGCTACTGTTGGCTCCTATAACTCATTCTATGTCATCACGCGGGATCGGTTTTTTAATGAGATTGTTGATGCATCCGATGAAACTTCATCAACTTTTGCAGCTGTAGTGGAACATAAATTGGGTACCGTACCTCGGCTATCATTCAGTTCAGGCTTCGACATTGGCTTGCGATTACAACGTTTTGCGATGCTTGTCACTGTGGCAGGTATTTACTCTAATCAAGTTTCACTTGGAGGAGCTGCATCGATGACTGTTCCTAATCAAGAATCGCTTACTGCCTTTGCATCTACTCCAAGTCATTTGCGCTCTGTAGTCAATATTGGAAATTGTGTTGCTGAAGCGTCAACTAGTATTTGTGTAACTCTATACGACACATTTATGAATGTTTTGGACCCATTTGAGTTTCGAGGTACATTGCTAACTTTGTCGGACTCGGCTACCGCTCGGTATTCGGATTTTCGTCCCAGCAATCAACCTCGTTGTCGAGGTATGCTTGGGAGCTTTATTGCCTTGGAATCTCGTATTGTGAGGGTCAATATAACCATGGACAATATGTTGATTGATGGGTCTCCGTTTTCTGTTTTTGTGCAAAAAAGTCTTCCACCCAAAGTAGTTGAATTTGCCTTTGGTGTCGGAGGCTCGCATATTGTTTGTCGCTTTGCTTCCGATACAAACATGGCCAATCAAGGCAACAACGTCAGTGTACCTTGCTCGCGCATTTTTGATGATCCGTCCATGATATTGCTTACGCATCAATCAATCTGCTCGTTTACTTCTGGGTCATCTATGACAATTCTACTCCCTGCATACAATCAGGCATCAAATTCCCCACCTGTGAAGATTGGTGACAAATTGTTTTTCAACGACAACGTTATATACAACTCGGCATACACTTCGTTTGCAGTACAAGGTGCTGTTATTGTGGCCCCTCCCATCGAAGGTGGTTTCCCCCGAATCGTTTTGAGCGTACCAAGCAGTGTTGGTGTATGTGCCGATATTCCCGTTGATGCATCGCAATCGACTGGTGGCTCATCAAGACCGTTGAGTTTTTCTTGGAAAGTACAGGCTGCTCCTGGAAGTAAGCCAATATCTCTGGAATTAGGTGCATTTGTCTCAAGACAAAAAGGTGCAGATTTTATTGTACCAAACAGCTTGCTTCCCCTCGATTCTGCAATCATTTTGTTTCTCTCGATCTCAAACATGTTCGAGCGTTCAGCTTTCACAAACGTGACCATCTACGTATCTGCTCTAGCTCAGCCTTCTGTAACAATTGAAGGTCCCGTTCTCCGCGAGTTTACTTTGCAGGAGTGGGTCGAAATCACGGCACGTGCCAATTCAACCTGCTCTGGTTTTAAGCCTGTTGCATTTACCTGGAATGTTGTCAAGCAGTCTCTGCAAGGAGCGCTCCCATCTTTGACCAGTGAAATGCGCTCAGTGAGGTTCATACCAGGAGTTGTTGGAATGCTGATTGGTGTATCGTACACATTAGAGGTGGAAGCTACTGTGGCAGTGGGCAATACCAATTTGTCTTCTAGTGCTGTGGTTGTCGTGCGCATAGTTCCTGCAGACATCGTCTTGAAAGCCAATTTAGGCACTCGTGTCATTTCATCCACCCAACACGTAGATTTGGACCTTTCACAGTCATATGATCCGGATCTTCCCAAGGGTTCTATAAGTGGAATATCTTTTGGTTGGTCTTGCAATCCAGTAGTTTATGATCCACGTTCGGCGTCTGGATTCGCGACTGTTGACCAGCTTTGCTTTGACAATCAAATTTCCATTCTTGGAAGCACACTTGACAAGCTTACTGTGTATGGAGAAGATAGTCCTCTGTTTCCAACATCAAGAGCCTCACTGCGTCCTGGAATTTTTCAGTTTTCTATTTCTGGAGTCAAAAGCGGTCTTGATGCTTCACGGCCCCGAAACGGAGCAGTCATTATTGTCATTCATGTGGTGAAACAAGATTTGAAGCTCGGTCCCCCATTTGATGTATCAATAAGAATCGTGTCGGATTTGCTGACACCGAATGCACCTCTCGCATTCAGGTACAACGGCCCACAATTGACCGAAATGTACACTCCAAAGTGGGAATTTCGAGGTTTCGGCTCTGAAATCAACCTGGAGTCTTCAAATTTTACCAGTTCTACTCCTGGAACATTATTTCTGGTGATCAAACAAAACATTTTAGCATATGGCCAAACGTACACACTCAGATTATCTGTGAATGCTCCTGGCAGAGCGACGGGTTGGGCTGAAATCGTTTTTACCACACCTTACACCCCATCAGGAGGAACGTGCAATATTTTACCCCGTGCAGGATTTGCATTTAATACCACATTTACCCTTTCTTGCCAAGGTTGGTCGACAGATTCCAGTTTGACTCCTTTGAAGTACCAATGGATGTATTTTGATGAAACAGTTTCTTCATCTCATGGGTTCCCTCTTGTTTCAATTGTTGCATTGACAACTAGTCCTTCGAACAAAATTCAGCTTCCGGTCTCCCGTCGAATCAATACAGCTGGCTTTAAAGTTGTGGCTCGAATCGTCGACAAATCAGGAGCTTTAACAGAAATTGTTCTCCCCTACCGTATTCTGGTGCAATCGTTACCGATTGCAGTGACGACTAGTTCTGCGTTCCTCGGCAGCAGTTTAGCATCCATCAGCAATATTGCAGCAAATGGAGATGCAAATGTTGTGTTTGGGGCACTGAACGCTCTGCTCTCAATGGATGTTCCTGGCAAGCCTTCGTTGTTCGACTTGAAATGGAATTCTCTTTCTCCTCAACTAGATACCGTCAAGGGTACATGGAGTGTGTGGCAGCAACAAGAGCAATCAGGTTCGAGATCTGTCATTTCAGCTCCGAGCGCTGCTGCAGCAACGCAAAAGGCTTTAACCGCTATTGTTTTTGAGTTATCGACAAAAAATATCGCTTCTGCTGACCTTGCCGTCAAGCTGGCTGACTCTGTGGCCAATCTCGTGAATTTCAATCCTGATATTATTGATGACGAAGTCGTTGTCCAGTTGCACGGCATACTCAGACAATCCAAGAGTATGGCTGATGCTACTCAATCCATATCTGACGATTTTGTCGCTGCCATAGCTCGTGCTATTTCTTTTTTCAAAGTATCCTTGCGTCCAGTCGTTTCCGAATTCAGGACAGTCACAGATGAAGCTGTATCAGACTGCACTGCCATTTTAGAACAAAGCATTCGGTATCTTGTCGCAAACAAATTGCCTGGGCAGACGCCTTTTAACATCAATATCGCTGGTTTCAGTGCGTTTGGTGCACGTCTTCGCCCTTATGAAATTGATTCGAAAAATGTGGCTCTTTCATCTGCAAGTGTGTCTCTCTCTTCAGACACGTTGAATGCCTCTCTACAGTCTCATTCAGAGTCCCTGCAACTTGTCGTCAATGAATATAGTCAAGATACTACGCCATTCCGATTGATTTCGTCCTCTTCACTTGTTCGCCTAACCTCTCCCACGCTGAGTATACAAATTTTGGACGACACGGGAGTTCCAATATCGTTGCAAACGCGGCATCCTTTCATTTTTGTCATCAAGCGGCCTCTGAACTTGATAGAAACGGCAGTAAGTGATGCCAAAGTTGAAGAGTGTAGATTTTGGGATGTTTCGAAGGAGATTTGGAGCAAACAAGGATGCATAGTCAGTTCACCCCCTGCATTTTCGGAACTGCATTGCACCTGCTATCATTTGACGTCGTTCAGTGGCGTCAACGTAAAGAATCCTTCCACGCAGATATCTGAGCCAGCAGATCTTCAGAGTATGCTTCGATTCGACATCAACATGGATGTTACTCTTGTTCCAACGACCACCATTATTTTACTTGCTACTTTGTACCTCTTGTCAGTTGTTTGGGGACACTTGCTTGATGTCAATCAAGCCAACAAGTACCGACAAGATCCGAAGAATTTTCTCAAGTTAGATAGGTTGAGGTTTGGTCTCACTGATGGAAACACGCTGACTTACTGGAAAGTTGCCAAGATTGAATTTTTACGAAAGCACGATCTGCTCACGCTATGTTACTTGCGTCCTTATGATCGTTCATCGCGCCCACGCATCTTGGCCGGATTTTTTGTCATGATAGCCGCGGGATCTTCTGCTACAGCTGTTTCTCAAGCATTCTTAGTTTCGAATTATGTTGCTCTTGGCGAACTCGGGGTGATGACAGTTGGTCGAATCTTCATTCCTGGGCTTGTTGGATCTGGTGTCGGATACTTCATCCTACTGATCACAAAGTTTTTGTTTTCATTTGTAAGACGATTTACTGCGACAGCTCCGTCGTTGAATCCTTCTGGAGAATCCCGTAAGTCTGTAGACCACGGTCCCTTGCAGCGCCCTGCACTAGCCACGCTCCCGCCTCTGCAGAGCGTTTCTGCTCGACCTGCAGTGTCGTCTTCTGTCCCACAACTGAACCTCGCTGGTACGAAGTCCCTTCCTTTGCGACCACGTGTTGCAACAGAAACTCGAGAGTCCCGGCGACAGCAGTACTACCATGCTCTGCGTACCATGTTTTCTGCCAGCGGTGGCACTGAAATAATCGCGCCACAAGGTACACCAGCTGATTCCGCTAGTTTTTCGTCCCGGGTTCGTTCCAATCTTTCTCCCATAGAGGAAGCTCCTGAACCACAACGTGGAGTCCCTCGCCCTCGCATAGCGCATGTGGTCCCCCCTTCTTCTGAAGCGCCTGGAAAGAGGCGCGTGCGTATGACTGGTGTATCGCCTCCTGGAACTGCTCGCTTGTCCTCGTCAAGAGGCAAACAAGAAGAACTCGCTCGGAATATCGATACACTTCTTCCGGCTCAAGTTGCTTACATCATTTACACCATGCTTGCCTTTTTTGTTGCTTTGTGCATCTATGTCACGATGGCATACACTTTTCGCATGGATTCTCCGACAGCATATATATGGCTGCTTTCTTTGGGCGTCATCGTTATGATGCATGCTTTCGTATGGGAGCCGATTCGAGTCTTGGGGATTATTGCTAGCAAGTTTGCTGTCCTTCACGCCACGCGTTTAGCTCAGGCCAAAGTTCTTGAAGCTCAACGCATGGCAATATCTGACAGCCACGAAACAGGTGAGGTTCCTGCGGATGATATTGTTGCTACTAGCTGATATTTAAAGTCGTGACATTCATTCATTCAAATGGGGAACATTCTGTCTGTTTCACTGATTTTGTAATAAGACCCATTCAATTTCAATCATTCTGTTTACTTCATATCCAAAGTCTTGCTGAAAGCTCGACTAGCCTCTAGGCAAACAAACAATGGCACATTTGCC
>Ga0255300_1000019_pt1 | contig 14050 bp, 15 predicted proteins | sample MistaT_7_FD_183676 | JGI IMG/M metagenome (GOLD analysis project Ga0255300, IMG submission 183676) | Metatranscriptome of freshwater microbial communities from Mississippi River, Louisiana, United States - Miss_Cont_RepA_8d (Metagenome... | ecosystem: Environmental > Aquatic > Freshwater > River...
CCACGCACCCACCCCTCTGCGGCGACAAGCAGCGCGAACAACGCACAAGATATCTTGATCAACCGCTGGTTGTCGTACAGACCTGCGCCCCTGGCGAGCGGAAGACGAGAAACGGGCTAACAAACAGGCACACCGCGACCCAGGTCAAGAACACCAATGCCCAGGGCGAGCCAGCGCCCCGGATCGGGCATTCCATCCGAACCTGACCTCCAACGGATCGTGCATCCGATCGCACCTTCTCGGTGTCTTGCCTCATCGCTCCAGCCTGCAATGACCGAGCCTCTTGCATCATGGGTGGCACCGGCCGCAGCCCCCGCTAAGGCCGGCCTGCCGGCTCACCCCCAGACCCAACCGTCATCCTTGCGCGATGCCAATGGCTGGGGCTCCTGCCCGGTCTGATTCAGCCAAGCCGTGATGGCCTTGCCCGCGAGATCGTGCCCCAGCACCAGGCGCATTTGTATCCCCGGCTGCAGATGACCGATGGCCACGACCTTGGCCGCCACGGGCAGCTGCGCCTTCAGCGTCTGCGCCATCTGCTCCTGGCCCGCCCGGAACTGGATCTCGGTGGTTACTTGGCGGTAGGGCTTGGCATTGGTCAGCCGCGCCGCGACCAGCCCGGTGGAGGCCAATCGGTCGGCTGTGCGACGAGCCAAACGGGCGATTCCGACGCCATTGGAGACCTCTACTCGCGCTCCTCGCAAGGACGGCGAGGCAGGATGGATAGCATGAACGGTCGCCGTCGGAGGAGCGTCGGCACCCGAAATCGACGCCGGCTGGAGCGCATAAACCTGGGGCCCCACCGCGACCACACGTGGCCCTGTGGCGGGCGCCATCTGCTCGTCGGCCTGGGCCTGCTGCTGCAAAGAGGCCTCTACACCCTTGCCCGTCCTCGCCTGAGCTGTGCGCAGCAAGGCCAGGTTCTGCGTGATTTGCTGATTGGCTGGGTCAAGCATTTGCGCGCGTAACAACGCTGTCTCAGCCTCATCCAGGCGGCCCGCACGCAACAGCGCATAGCCGGCATTGTTGTGCAGGTGGGCCGCTTGCGGCGACACAGCCATGGCCTTGCCAATCAGCACCAGCGCGTCGTCAACGCGCCCTTCCTGGGCGTGAATGACCGCCATGGCATTGAGTGCGCCAACGTGGCGTGGCTCCATAGCGAGAACCCTCGCGTAATGCGAGCGAGCCTCAGCAAGTTGGCCCGCACCATGCGCCGCACGACCCAACAGGTAGGCGGATTCCGCACTGGATGATTCGGCCAGACGCATGGCCGCAGGAACAGCCGCCACCTTGACCGGCAGCACCTCTTTCGTGCGCGCGGCTACGCCATGGCCAGCTACTGTCGGTGGCTGACCTGTAGCAAGCTGCGCACAGCCGAGCAGCGCGCCCATGGTCGAAACGAGGGCTAGCGAGATGCACTTGCGTGTCATGACAGTTCTCCTAGATGGCTCAGCGGCCGCCCATCGATGGCAACAGAATACGGTAGATACTGATCCAGGCCGGACCAAGCAAGACCAGCAGCAAGGACGGGAAAATGAAGAAAATCAACGGGAAAAGCAACTTCAGCGGAATCTTGGCCGCCTGCTCCTCGGCGCGTAGCTGGCGATGGACCCGCATCGTGTCCGCCTGGACCCGAAGCGCCTGGGCAATGTTCGTGCCGAAGCGGTCCGCCTGTACCAGCATGGCGACAAATCCCGCCACGTCATCCACGCCGGTACGCAGCGCAAGGTTGCGCAATGCATGCTCGCGCTTGACCCCCATGCGCAGCTCCAGTGCAACCAGGCCCAATTCATCGGAAAGTGCCTGACTGCGCATGCCGATTTCGCTGGCCGCACGGTTCATTGCAGCGTCCAGCCCCAGGCCCGCTTCCACGCAGACCAGCATCATGTCCAGCGCGTCAGGCAAGGACTCCCTAAGCTCTCGCTGCCGCTGCTCGGTAAGCCGGGACAACACCGCGTTCGGCAGGTAGTAGCCTATGGCCGCCAACAGGATCAATAGAAAGACGTTGCGATTCGTCGTCAACTGCGGCCCAAGCCCAAGGATAAGCGCCAGGATAGCGGGCAGCCCCAAGGCTAGAACCGTTTTCGCACCAAAGAAGATAGCCGGCCAATGGCTGTCACGGAGACCCGCCTGAGTGAAGCGCACGCGTAGGCTGGAGGCTTCCCAGCCCTCCTTGGGCGCCGACAATTTCGCCATGGGACCAGCCACTTGCGCCACCTTCGCCAGCCACTCCCTTCCCGTGGCGAATCGATCTTCGTCGCTCTTGTCGTCCCTCTGCCCCCTTTCCTCCAGTTGCCCAACGCGATCCTGGACGGCCGCGCGTCGATTGAGCCAGAGAGTGACTCCTAGAGTGACCCCAGCTACGGAGAAGAAGACCAGTACGAGTATCAAGTTTTGCGCGTTCATGGTGGCACCTCAGACGCGGATCTCGATGATGCGCCACATGGCGAAAATTCCTATGACGATCATGATCAAGGCACCGATCACCATCTTGATCCCCATAGGATCGGTGTACAGCGCCGAAAGGTACTTGGGGTTCAACACCTGAACCGCGCCCGCAACGACAAAGGGCAATACAGTGAGAACCCATGCCGACAACTTGCCCTCCGCCGCGAGTACGCGCACCTTGGCAAGCAGCTTGAAGCGCTCGCGGATGAGTCGTGCAAGGTTATCCAGCAGCTCCGCCAGATTCCCGCCCGTCTCGCGCTGGATAAGCACCGCCATAACGAAGTAGCGGAGGTCTGGAATCGGCATCCGCTTGGCCAAGTCGTTCAACGCATTTTCCGTGGAGATGCCGAAACTGATCTCGTCGAACACCGTCTTGAACTCGCCTGCTATAGGCTCCGCCGCCTCCTCGCCAACCATCCCGAGGGCGGAGAGAAACGAGTGGCCGGCACGCAGCGCTCTCGCGATCAGGTCCAGTGCGTCGGGCAATTGGGCCTCCATCAACTGCAAGCGACGCTCCCGCTTCGTGTACAGCTGCACCAGCGGAGCAACTGCCAATCCGAGTGCGAGTAACAGCGTCAGAAGCCAGTTCAGTCTCAACAGTGTGCCCGCAATCAAACCCGCAAGACCGAAAAGCGCGCAGGTCGCAAGCACGTGCGACACGGTGCTACGCGACCCTGCTTGGACCAATAAGCGATCAAGCTGATGCAGTTGCGGCAACTGAACCAGCACGCGGTGCAACCCCGGCGTGCCGCTCATCACACGATCTTTCACCAGCTTGATGTCGCCCGGGTCGTGCCCACCCGCGGATATGGCGCGCAGTCGCTGCTCGATGCGTTGCACTTCCGGGCTCTTGTTGTCATTCCAGAGGACATATGCCCCCTCAAGCAGCAAGACCACGGCCACGAAGCCGAAGACCACGAATAGGAGCATTCCGGTATTCATGGCATCACTCGTAGATCAGGTTGGGATCGAAGGTCTCGTCGGGAACAGTGACGCTGAAAGCCTTCAAGCGCTCCATGAACTTGGGTCTAACGCCCGTTGCGCGGAAATTACCCAGCACAGTGCCATCGGCGGCCATGCCGGTCTGCGCGAAGCGATAGATCTCCTGCATGGTGATGATCTCGCCTTCCATGCCGGTGATCTCCTGCAGACTGACCAGCTTGCGGCGCCCGTCCGTCAGCCGTCCAATCTGGATAACCGCCATGATGGCCGAGCTGATCTGGTGGCGCATGGCGTCTTGCGGGATGGTCGCGCCGCCGTATGTCGCCATGTTCTCGAGCCTAGTCAGCGCATCGCGTGGCGAGTTGGCGTGCACGGTGGCCATGGAGCCTTCGTGGCCGGTGTTCATGGCCTGCAGCATGTCCAGCGTCTCGGCGCCGCGCACCTCGCCCAGGATGATGCGGTCCGGCCGCATGCGCAAACTGTTGCGCACCAGAGACCGCTGGGTCACCTCGCCCTTGCCCTCGATGTTGGGCGGGCGCGTTTCCAGCCTCACGACGTGCGGCTGCTGCAGTTGCAGTTCTGCCGCATCCTCGATGGTCACGATGCGCTCGCCAGGTGGGATCGCACCCGACAGAACGTTCAGCAACGTGGTCTTGCCGGTGCCCGTGCCGCCCGAGATCAGCACGTTCATCTTGGCCTTCACCATGCCATACAGCAGTTTGGCGAGCGGCGGCGTCAGCGTCTTGTTGTCGATCAGATCCTCCATCTTGAGCGGCACGACGGCAAAGCGGCGAATCGACAACAGTGGCCCGTCCAGCGCCAAGGGCGGAATGATGGCGTTCACACGCGAGCCGTCCGGCAAGCGCGCGTCCACCATGGGGCTGGATTCGTCCACCCGGCGCCCCACCCTGGAGACGATCTTGTCGATGATCTTCATCAGGTGGTCGTTGTCCGAGAAGACGATATCTGTCCGCTCCAGCTTGCCGCGCCGCTCCACGTAAACCTTGCGCGGTCCGTTGACCAGAATGTCCGACACGGTGGGGTCGGCCAAGAGCGGCTCCAGCGGCCCCAAGCCCATCACCTCGTCCTGAATGTCTTGTATCAGGCGCTTGCGCTCGACGCCGTTCAAGGCCGCTCCGGACTCCGCCACCAGGCGCTCCACGAGCACGGCCAGCTCTTCACGCAGGCGCTCGGGCTTCATGGACGCCATCACGTCGAGGTCGATCCGGCTCAGCAGCTTGCTGTGCAGCTGGTTTTTGAGCTCGTGGTAGTTGGCGCTCTGGTCGCCCCCTCCAGGCCCTTCAGAAAGCCCCAGATCGGTCGCCAAGCGGGCCCGCTTCAGATCGCCACCCATAGATTTGAACATCATGACTCACCCCTCCCCCAGCCAACGCCGGGATCCCATCGTTCATACCGAGGCCTCACGACGAGCCCCTCAATCCTGGCACCCCCAGGGCACGAAACCAGCTCTTGGCCACAGGCTTCACCGAAACTGGCGAGAGCTCCTGCGCCCAATCCTGCAGGTACCGGGCGACAGGGTCACGCGCAGACAGCATGATCAGCGGCACGCCCTCGTTGACCGAAGAGCTCACGGTTTCATAGCTGTTTGGGACCGCCCGGTACACCTTGAGCTGGGTCACACGCTCCAGCTCCTCCAGGCGCACCTGCCCCCCTTTTTCGTAGCGGTTAACCACCAGGCCCAGCTTGTCGAGGCCATAGCCATACTCCTGCAACACCGTGATCACACGCTTGGCATTCTGGATCGAGGGCAGCGACAGTTGCAGCGTCAGGTAGATCTTGTCTGCCATGTCCAGCGCCTTGATCGTGGCCGTATCCAACATGCGGCTGGCGTCAAGAACGATGAAGTCGTACTGGCTACGTGCCAGGGTCAGAATGCTTTCAAGCGCGTCGGCCGTCACGGCGTCCACCTGCTTGGGCCACGGCGGTGCGGCCAGTACATGCAGGTTGTCACGCGCCTTGAGCACGCTCGCGTCGAGCAGCGACGCGTCCATGCGGTAGGTCTGACGAGCCAGATCGACGATGCTGGACGTCGGCTGATGCTCCGAGACAAACAGCGCCGCATCGCCGAAGTACAGATTCAGATCCACCACCAGCACCCGTTTACCCTGGGTCGACAAGGCATAGGCTAGGCTGGTTGCCAGAAACGTCGCACCGGCGCCGCCCTTGACAGGCACGAAGGCGAGGATGCTGCCATGTATGTCAGGCCTTTGCGAGTGCTTGGCCAGACGCTCTCGCACATAGTCCAGGGCGTACTGAACGGTCGACGTTCCCATGGGGGCCGCCAGGATGTCACGCACCCCGGCACGCATGGCCTGCCGCAGCAACTCCGCCGAACTGTCCGGGCTGATCAGCACCACATGCGATCCGGGCGCGTGCAGCGTCGCGGCCTGGATCTGCTCCAGCGCCCCTGCGTCCGACACAGGGAAGTCCAGCAAGGCCAAGTCCGGCAGTTCCTTCTGCAGCACCGAGGCCAAGGTACGCGTGGTGCCGATGTGAGCACTGAACTCCACATCGTGCATGCGAGGTATCTGCGCCAGCAACGCGTCACGTTGCGCCGAGTCACTGCAGATGAATGAAACTCTGAGGGTCATAAACAAACAGTCAAAATGATCATGTATCCGGCCTGAACCCCAGGCTCTCGGCCGGCATGCGTACCGTTGACAACGGAACCTTCAGTCCGATCAAGTCCGCATCGAAAAGTCCGACCAAGGGGACGAACGAAACCAGTTGGTCTGACCGACACTCCGTACCCGTGCTGAGACACACTTCCACAAATCGAATACAGGTACTGGTGCGTTCTGAATCTAGGCAGGCCGAGATATTGTCTCCCGGGCTCACCGGCATTGGGCTCGCCGGCACGCCAGAAGCATTCAGGTAACGAATCACCACGTGGGCATTGGTCACTTCCGGCGCCGCCGGCAGGGAACCTGCCGTGGATCGAAAAACGGCGGAATACTTGATCTTGTCTACTTCGGCGGCCAGGCTGAAATCCGTGACCACCGCCTGGCGTGCCGCATTGCGCGTGACTTCCTGCACCGTACTCCACAGAAAGAGCAATCGTCCGAACTCAATCGCACCAAGCAAAAGCACCAGAAAAGGCAGCAATACCAGCGCAAACTCGACGGCGGCAACACCGCGCGAAGATTTTTTCGATCGTATCACCGGCAAATGGGTTGCAGGCATGTTCAACCTCAATTCATGTAGCGCATGGTGGTGTGGGGAGATATACCGACGTTACCGTAGTCGATCACACCGCTCGCGCTGACGAATGGGAACCAGGCGTCCAGGGTCACGTTGAAGCCGGTGATACTGACCCGCACGTTATTGGGTGCCGTACCGTCAGCGCAAGCAACCACCGAAAACGAGCCGTTCAGACACTCGACCACCACATTGCCTGTAGCCAGTGCCGGGCTGACGCTGGCCGCGTTGGCGCTATTGATCGCGATGTCGCGTGCAGCGGTGACACCTGCGCTGTTGACGGTGTCCACTGGCCATGTGGAAAGCAGGCGCGCGCCATCCCGGGTGGCCTTGGTCAGCGCGTCGGCATACCAGAAGGCCCGGCCAAAGGCGATCGCCCCGGCCACGATCAGCAACAGCACGAAGATCACGAGGGCCAGCTCCACGGCCGCAGCGCCATGCTCGCGATGCACATGCTGAATTGATGGGGGATTTCTCGTACTCATGACGATCACTTATATAGCTTGATGTCGGCGACCGGGACGGGCTCGATCAACCCGGCAAACTCCACATACAGCTTCTTGGGTGAGCCAGAAAAGTTCGCAGGAACCTGCATGAAGAATTTCCCAATGCCCAATACCGGAATGGCCATGCAGGCCCCCGAGCCAGTGATCCCCGGGCAATTTGCAATTGCCAGATTCAGGACTCGTCGATTGGCGACCCCAGTGTTGCCGGTCGGCCCCGTGGTATGTGCTGAATCCGTATAAGGCGAGCCCGTCTCAGGGAAATTCGAGTTGGTTCCAGGCGCCCCTAACGCAGTTGAATATAGGCCGGGCCAATAGGTCGGATCGTACGCGGTCCCGGGTAGGTAATTTGTCGCATCTTCCGGATCCACGACGCCGCGCACTGCACGGCTGTAGGACCAAAACACGCCGAATTGACTAGGATCGGCCACCACCGCGGGTGGCAGACTGGGGTTACTTATGCTTTGAGTCGCGGGCGCAGACGCAGGTGTCATCCAGTCTGCCGCGGGGAGGGTTGGACTTGGACATAAGGCGCCCTCCTTGCAAGCAAAATTCTGAATATTGATGTCCGGCGGTGCTTGAGCCGGTATGCACACTGAGCTACCGCCGTAGACGTTGAACCTGGAATTCAACGCCGCCTCAATTTTCCCCGCCGATATACCCGTGTTGCCCCAGACGGTTCCTGGCGTGGTCGTCAGAATGGCCGAGGAGCCGCTGCAGATGAATGGCGCTGTGATGTTGGCGCTCGAGTTGGCCGGATCGCAGGCGTTGGGATGGACGTCAACCGGGTCCAGCAGATAGGTATCGGCAGGAGACCCCAACGGGCCCAGATTGAAAAGGTCATAGCTTACTCCTCGCCTGAAGCCAAACTGCGCCAGTTCACGCGAGTCGTCCGGAAAGGTGGGGCCGATCAGTTCTCCCTTCGCCGTACTGATGGCGCAGATGCCTATCGGGGTGATGTCGTTGATAAAGCGCCCCGCCACGGCACGACCGAACGTGGTGGTGGCTGCGGTGCCAGCATCCCCGGCTGCCGTGGGAATGATGGCAAAGAACGTCGGAAGGTTGCCAGACGGAATATGGACCTTGAGGAAGGTCTTGTTGGAAGCCGCTGCATCGGTATCGACGGTGCTGGCGGCGACCATGCACACATCGTCAGGACAATTCCCGACGCTGATGTTGGCGATGGTGATGGTGACCGGTGTCGAAAACTTGAAGTCGTTCTGCGCCGCCATGGCAATGGCGAAATTCACGGCACTGGTCACGCCGGTGGCGGTCTGGTTCAGCTGCTTCGCCCCGGCCAGTGCCGCGGCATCCGCAGCGTTCTGCAGTTCGGTGCGCACGACATAGGTGCGCCCTAAATCCACCACCAAGGCCAAGAAACCGAAGAGCACGAAGATGGACAAACCAAACACGATGGCCACGGCGCCGCGCTGGCGCCGCGCCCTCGCCCTTGGAACGGAAGTCGACGTAGTCTTCATGATCTTTGCTCCACTGGCATCGCAGACCAGTCCCTCTTAAAGGCTGCCGCCGATATTGAGGATCTCGAAAGTCTTGGGCGGCGACTTGAACGACTCCTGGTAGCGCTCCATGGCAGAAGACGCCGCCTGGCCGTCGAGCCCCTTGACTGGGTCACGGTTGGCCGAAGCCTGAGGGTTCAGCGTCTGCGCTGCGCGCGCGGCACGAACCGCCTCACCAAAATGGCTGTCCACCACAGGGCTGCTGCTGACGCAGCCCGACAGCAGCGCCGCGAAGCCCAGCGTGGTCAACGCGCAGGTCTTGCGAAAAGAGAAATGTGCAGGTGCCATGATGGATTCTCCTTATTTGACTTCCATGCCGCCGGTGGCCGGCGCGGCCGGCGTGGCGCGCCTGTCGGCTGGTACATCCTCATGACCGCCGCCCTCGAGCTTGGTGCCGAAGTACAACTCGCTGCGGTTGGGCGAGATGTAGTTGTCCGTGGGCAGGATGTAGTTGGGCTCTAGGGGCTTCACAAGGCGCGGCGTGATCACGAACATCAGTTCGGTGCGATCGCCCTGGAATTCGTTACTCTTAAACAGCGCGCCGAGTACCGGCACTTCGCCCAGGCCCGGCACGCGCTCAATGGCCTGTTTGATGTTGTTCTTGATCAGGCCCGCGATGGCCAGGCTTTGCCCGTCCATGAGCTGCACCGAGGTCTGCACCTTGCGCGTCGTAAAGCTTGGCAGCACAGCCGTCGTGCCACCAATCGTGGTGAAGGGCGAGCCTGTCTGCGAGAGCTCGGACACCTCGGGCGCCACCTGCAGGTGAATGCGGCCGCCATCCAACACCGTGGGCTTGAACTTGACGCCCACGCCAAACTCCTTTTCCTCGAGCGTGATGGTCGCCCCGCCCGTGGTCTCATTGGCACGTGCGACCGGGATGAAAACCTTTCCGCCGGCCAGGAAACTGGCTTCCTGGCCGCTGATGGCCACGATGTTGGGCTCCGCAAGGATCTTGACCAGACCATCGTCCTTTTGCGCGTCGATTGCCAGGCCCGTGTTGGCATTCTTAATGGCTGTAAGCAAGCCGGCACCGCCGGTGAGCAGGTCTGACAGGATACCGAAGGTCCAGTTGCCGTTGGTGCGCTGTGCGCTGAACCGAGCGCCGAGCTTGTCCATCAAGGTCTTGGACACCTCTGCGACGGTGACCTCCAGCATCACCTGCTGCGCGTCGGCGATCTGGAGCAGGTTCACGACTTTGGCGCTGACCCCCCCACTTCCACCGCCTGCCCCACCGCGGCCCCCGGTCGAGATGCTTGTCCCGGGCGCCACCCGCGTGTCACCAGCGACCACGGGCAGGGCCAGGCTTCTGTTGACATCACGCATGAAGGCATTGGCAATGTCCTCCGCATACCGCGCCTTCATCGCGCTGGAGACCACCCCCGTCAGGATCACCGAGTCGGCTGCCGGCCGGACCTTGATGCCTTTCTCTTCGGGCATCAGTTCGTTGATCTTTCTCTCCATGCGCTGGTAGTCGATGTTGACATTGAGGTCCACGGCCGTTGCGCCGGCCCCCTTTCGCCAGACGATCATGTTGGTCGACCCATAAGTCTTGCCCAGCAGGTACAACTCCGTCGGACTGATCAGAGTGACGTCCGCGATGCTTGGATTGCCCAGCGAAATCCGTTCCGCCGGCGACGGCAGGCGCAGCAACGTGGATTTGCCAATGACGAGTTCGATGGCCGGGCCCACCGTGGAAAAGTCCGTTCCGCTGCTCACTCGCGCGGGTTGAGAGGTGGCGGCCTGCGCCGGACGCGTCGTGGTCACCCCCTTGGTTACCGCCGGCGTCTGCGCGTGAGCCGCTGTGGTGCCCAGCAAGACGGCGAGGGCAAGCGCCAAGCCTGCAGGCAGGGGCAGATGGACAGTCTTCTTCATGGTGGCCTCCTCAGAACTCGGAATTGGCTTTTTGAATGCCTCGGATCATTTCGACGCGCTCGGCTGGCTCCGTGACCACGGGCGTGGTGCGCTTTTTCGGCCGCGGCGCGGCCTTTGCCACGACCGGGGCCGTTGCCTTGGCCGCCGAAGCGGATGGTGCGGGCTCCTGGGCCAGCAGGTCCTTCTGGCGCGCGCCATCGGTGATGGCATCCTTGACATCGATCTGGTTGCGCAGAACCAGAGACAAGGTACCAACATTGCGTGCCAGGTCGATCTTCTCTGCCTGCTCTGGCGTGACCTCCAGCGTGACGGCGTTCACCACCTTGGGCTTGGTTTCATCGCGGTTGGCTTCCTGTGCCACAGCCAGGACCATGATCCGTTCAAGCACGATTTTGGAAACCGGCCCGGACTGTCCGCTAGAGCGGTCTTCACGGATGTTGACCAGCAGGTCGACGTAACTGCCGGGAACCAGGAAACCTGCCACGCCCACCACTTCGTTGACACGAACGGTCATGGCCCGATTACCCTCCTTGATGACGGCATCTAGCCCGCCTTTGGTTCCCACCGGGGCGAGTTTGGGCTCCAGCACGGGCTCGCCCTTGAAGACCGATGTACGCACCACACGCCCCTCGAGTTGTTTGGCCTCACGGAAAGCACCTACAGGCTCGGAGCCCGTGGGCCAGGCAATCTCTTGCAGCATGCTGGGCTGTAGCGGCTGCCCGAGATCCAGATCGCGGGTGGCCACGACAACCGTGGTGTTGGTGCTGGCCGCCTGCTGGCCTAGCCATCGTGCCGCGAGCAGCACGGCGGCCACGCCAGCCACTACGGACAGCAACAGCATGATGAGGGCGCGTCTACTTTTCATGATGATCTCCTCTCCTCAGTTCAGTGACTGTGCGGCGTCCGCGGGCGATGACGCGTCATCTCCGGCGCCAAAATAAAGACCCCAGGCCCATTCGATCAGCTCAGGCGTCATGCGCGGTGGCTCGTCCAGGTAGTGTGCGCGGTCGGCAATCTTGCCGATGACGTCGTGGGGGATGCAGGGGAAGTAGGACCGGCCATACCGCGGATGCAGTGTGTCGACCAAGTAGTCAATGGAAGCCGTGTCCGGTGGCACGCCGGACCTCGCGCAGGCCTGGGCGACCACCTCGCGATAGTGCTCCGGCGCAAGCTCGGGCACATGGATCTTGTAGCCCAGACGCCGTGCAAAGGCCGGATCCACCAACTGCTCCGGAGACAAGTTAGAGGAAAACACAACTTTGAGGTCGAACGGACATTCGAACTTGATGCCGCTGTGCAACCCCAGGTAATCCACCTTGCGGTCCAGTGGCACGATCCAGCGGTTCATGAGCTCGCGAGGTGCCACACGTTGCCGCCCCAGGTCATCGACCACGAAGATGCCATTGTTGGCTTTCATCTGCGGTGGCGCCACGTGCACGCGCGTATGCGGGTCGTACTGCAGGTCCAGCATGGCCAATGTCAACTCCCCGCCGGAAACGACTACAGGCCGCTGCACCCGGACCCATCGGCCGTCAGACTCTCCTTCGATGGCCAGACCACGGCCATTCGTCGCGCCTTCAGACAGGGCGCGATGCACAGTCGGGTCATAGAATTGGATCACTTCGCCCTCGACGTAGATCGCGTGGGGCACGCGGATGGCGCCGTGCAGCGTCTTCACAAGATGCTCGGCCAAATAGGTCTTTCCCGAACCACTCTCGCCATACAGGTACATGGCTTTGCCGGAATTCAGAGCGCCGCCCAACGCAGGCAGCAGCGCCGCGTCAATCACCAGGTCGTCGAGGGCTGTACGAAGATCGGCCACCCGCACGAATGCAGCCTCCCGCTCCTGACTCCTGACCTGAGCGACATACTCGGTGAGCGTGACCGGCGCAGGACCCACGTACTGGCACTTCTCCATGGCCAGCCTGGCCTGGCGATGGCCCGTATCGGTGAGTGCATAGCTGACGTCGCCGTCCAGGCTGCCCCTGCGCGGCACCTCGACCAGTTGCAGGACGCGCATCTTGCCCAGCAAGGCATCGGTGGCGGCGCCACCTATGCCCAGCAAATGCGCAATGGTCGCCAAGCGCAGTTCGCCCCGTCGGGAGAGATGGCGCAACACCAGTTCCGTCAGAAAGGACTCGGGCAAGCCCGCGGACGGCCCTTCGATCGCCTCTGCTGCCGATTGTGCAGCCAAGACCTCGCCACTTAGCGTCTCCAAATTCAGCATATAGCCCTCCTCAGGCTCAGAACCTCAATGGTGGTGAGCCCCATAGCCACAGCCAAGCCCCATAGGCCAACAATCCCGCCGCGATGGCAACTGAATATGGCATTCGGTCGGCGGACTGAGTGGCGGGGTCAAATCGGCGCGGACCTCCAACCCGAACGGGTTCCAGCATAAGATGCAGATTGACCAGCACTCGACGAGAAGACCCGGCGAGCAACATCCGCACCAACGCCAGCGCGCCGCCCATCACCAAGATAAACAGCGCCAAATTCAAGGCGTCTACCGGCCCTGCGAAGCTACCCACGGCAGCCATGAGCTTGATATCGCCCGCCCCCATGGCGCGAACCGCGTACAGCGGCAAGAAGACAAGCAACCCCACCAAGGCACCCAGTGCAGCCCCTTGGATACCAAGAGCGCCGGGATTGCCAGAAAACATTCCACTCGAACCGGCCGGCCCCAACACTTGACTCACAAACCCCAATCCGAGGCTCGAAAACGTCAGTTCGTTGCTGATTCGCCGTCCGCGCAAATCCGTTAGCAATGCCAGAAACACTGCAATTGCGAGAACCAAGAGGCTCCAGAACTGCCAAACCGCAGGAGAGACATCAAACTTCATCTGAACCTCCCTTTGCCAACGAATCCGAGCAAGCTTTCGAAATCGACCGATCTTTCCTCGTAGCGGCGTCTTGCTAGTTGCGCTTCAAGTCGATCCGTAAAGACTGCAAAGCCTTAGCCTCCCAGCGCCGCATCGATCGCTGCGCTCACTTTCGCCGCCCATGCAGTCCAGGAGTCGCCGTTCGCGCCACCGGCGGCAGAAACACCGCCAATGATGGCAATGGCAATCAAGGCTGCAATAAGCGCGTACTCAATGGACGTGACGCCCCGCTGGGCAGCTCTAGCTCCCGCTCGTGATACGGCAACTGCTCTACCAAGACGAGGCTTCATGTCGCTCTCTGCTCTAACTAACGGGATTCCGGCAAGCAATGATGTCGACTCATCATCGCTTGCCCCGGATCAGTTATCAGTCGTCACGACAGAGCGTTAGCGACTTCCTGGAACGTATTGTTCAGATCTTGGCCGACGAGCGTCACAGCACCGATGATGACGACAGCGATCAATGCCGCGATCAGACCATACTCAATCGCTGTCACACCCTCTTCGTCACGAAGGAACCGACGCGTCGCTTGAGCGATTTTCAGAGCAAATTTTTCCATGATGCAACTCCTGATATCCAAGTGAAACATCCCCCGCTCCCCATGAGCGACAGATGGCTTTGCCGTAGCCCCTGAAGACCACCGGCGCCCCGCTTGGAGACACCAGCAACCTCC
>Ga0255300_1000020_pt1 | contig 13814 bp, 1 predicted proteins | sample MistaT_7_FD_183676 | JGI IMG/M metagenome (GOLD analysis project Ga0255300, IMG submission 183676) | Metatranscriptome of freshwater microbial communities from Mississippi River, Louisiana, United States - Miss_Cont_RepA_8d (Metagenome... | ecosystem: Environmental > Aquatic > Freshwater > River ...
CCATCGCCAGAGCTCGCGCTGCACTTGGCTGCCACGGCAGCTGCGGGAGATGGAAGGGAGGAAGCGGATCTCACACAAGGGGGAATGGGAGTGGAGCGGAAAGGGCATGGGACGACGGCCACACATTTCTGGGGCACAACCCGGCACACACGCGCCCGTTTGCTTCCACACACACTCTGCCGCAGCGCCTCTCCCCATCTTCCTCCACTCTCGCCAGGCATCACAACAAGTAGCACGTGCACACCTCTCGCACGGCTAGCACATACTGCTCGAAGCGCTGCCTGGACGACAAGTGGTGGAGACAGGGAGAAAGGCTGGGGCAATCCGGTCCTCGGGGGGGGGGGCCTTCTGAGTCGCTGCCGGCCTCTGCATCCTCCCGGCGCCCGCCCCACACGCTCCGCACGGCGTTGTGTGCAGTGCACGCGGGGAGAGAAAGAGAGAGAGAAACGAGCGCCGGGTGTTGGCCTGGCTGATGTGGCTGGGACAGATCGAACGCTGGCAGAATCCCCGGATGCCTCACTCCCACCAACCCCACGCGCCGCGCTCCCGACGCCGCTGCCCTCAATCTCTCCTGCGCGCACTTTGGCGACGATCAGGCACGAGGAAGGAGGGGCAGGGCATCGGGAACAGCGACGGTGGGTTGAGACAATCCCCCGCTTGTTTGGTGTGGCCGCGAGCGTGGGCGAGAAGCGGGAGGCAGAGGGACATCCTCCTCCAACCAGTTGCACGCGAAGAAGCGCGTGGGTGCCCACCAAGTCGGCCGGCGCTGCGAGGGGCCCACATTCAAGGGCAGCCTCACAGCACACGGCCGTGAAGGGAAAACGGCACCACAATCGCGCTCTCGCATGCTGGAGGGGCTTGTCCTCCTGCCTCGCTCGCGAATCGGCGCCTTTGATGGCGCAGGACTCGCTTCCTCGGACAAACGCTGGGGACCCAAGAGGGGGAAAGTCGCACGGTGGATCAAGCGAGGCAAACCAAAGGGGGGGACCTTGATCGCGGGGGGTGAGCGTGCGCGCGCTCCACACAGAAACACATGAAAACAGAGAGACACAAGAAGAGGGACGGGAATGGGCGCGATCGGGGGGGCCTTGAGACAAGGCGCGGCGAGCGCCGTCTCCGACCCACGAAAGCGCACAAACGCGAAGCCACAAGCAAGCCCGGCTCGGACACACGGCGACCCAAGCGCTCACGACATTGCAGCCCCCGTTTCCCCCCCGCGACTCACACCGCCGGAGTCGCCTCTGCCCACTTCCGTGTCACTTCCCTCTCCTCCGCCCTTTGCTCGAAAAGGTGAGGGAGAGAGGGAGAGATCGGAGGGGGGTGCGGAGACAGCTCCCCCGCCTTGGCGGGCTGAGTCACAAGGGAATGGGGCGCAACAGCGCAAGAGCACGAGCCAACAACGCGTGAATCCGAGCTGGGCGCGGGCAGCGCTGAAGACCGTCCGTTGTTGAAACACGAGAAGAGAAACTAAGAGGGACATTGAGCGCACGCACACACCACACACAGCCCGCGCAAGTTGCCAGCAGAAGAACGATCATTGCTCTGCCACAGCCAGAGCCCACAAAGTTGGATGCAGATGCACAACAGCGAAACAAACGAGGAGGGCCCGAAGAAGAAGAAGAAGAAGAGGTTCCGTTCACGATGACGAAAGAGATGACCAAAGTATTGAACAGGATGCGCGCCGAATGACAGAGCGCATCCCGCCGAAATCAGAAGAATGGCGTGTCGGGGGGTCGGTTACACGAGCGCGGCGGGCTTGGTCCAGCTCGTCTCACGCGTGCGGATGTTGACGTAGTACGTGCGCCCATCCGCTGGGTTGATGACAGGCTGCCACTCATCGATCTGCGCCGCCCCTCCAGCAGCGGACTCGCCCGCCGCATCAACTGCCTCCGACACTGACCCGGTGCGCACCTGCGCGAACTGCTTCTTGGAGGGCCCACGCGCTGCCGGCACTGCCGGCTTGGCCGCTGCGTACGCGTCCAGACCGCGCGCTGCAGTCGTGCCGCTCTTCTTGGCGTTGCGCAGCTCCGTCACCAGCTTCTCGTTGTCCTGCACCAGCGTGTCAACACTTGTGCGCAAGCGCTCGTACTCGAGACGGTACTGGTCCAGGCCCCACTTGGCGCGGTCCGACGGGTCGCTCGACGCCATGGCCGCCAGCTCCTTGGCCGTCGACGAGCCCGAGAACATGGGGTTCATCGCAAACTCGTCCGCGGCGGCCGACGACGTCTCCACGCGCGCCAACTCCATGCCCTCCGTGTCCACCACACCGGCCGATGCCGCCGTCGCCTTCTGCATCTCGCTCTTGCGGCGCAACTGCTTGCTGCGGCGCGACATGGCGTTGGGCGCCAGCGTGGACATGAGCTCCGACGCGAACACGGCGAAGAAGTAGAGGATGGAGAAGCTGACGACCATGATGGTGATCCACGTGATCGTGTCGCGCTGCGTCTCGTAGTACAGTGTGCCCGACTCGTCGGTCAGCTTGAACCTGCCGCTTGCCAGCATGATGCCGGCCAGACACACGAGCACGGCGCACGCCAGCAGCGTCGACTCGACCGTGTTGTAGTTCCAGAAGAAGGCCTGCGCGCGCGCCGCACGGCTCCTGGCGCTCACCGTCTTGCGGCGGCTCACGCTGCTCTCCACTGACTTGACGCGCTCCGCCATGATGCGGTACGGCGTGCGCAGCTGGGCCGCGCTCACCGGCGGGCCCTGTCCGGCCGCTGCCAGCGCCTGCGCCACCGACAGGTTGTACTTCTCGCGCACCGCGCTGCGCTCCAGGTTCTCCAGCACGTCCTCGTGCTCGGACATGCTCATGTACGGACGGTTCCTCACCTGCAGCACGTAGCTCACGAAGATGACGAGCAGCGCCATGGCCAACTGGAACTCGGGGCTCTTGCGGAACATGAGGCTGGTGAAGGCGATGAGGAACTTGCGCACCAGGATCGCCACGGTCCAGTACCAGTGCTCCGGCTTGAACTGGTAGTACAGCTTGTGGAAGCGCTTGCGCACGTCGTACGCACGCGGGTTCGTCAGACGCGTGTCGCCCACGCTCTTGGCGCGCAGGTACTGATCCTCGCGAATCTCCACGCGGAACTTGAACAGGATCCAGGCCACCAGGCCCGGGTACGCGATCGTGTACAGCCCCAGCGTCACCACCGCCAGCGGCAACAGCGACAAGTGCAACCCGCCCGGCTCGTTGCAGCGCACGAACACGGCCTCCAGATACTCGAAGCCGTCTGGCGGGTCCGTCGGCGAGCAGTTGAACACATCCAGCGTGGTGCGCGTGATGTTCATGAACAGGTAGTACAGCATCGTGAGCGCCGTGCCGACCAGCGCGCTCACGTGCGAGTGCAGCTTCTTGGTGCGCTGCTTGATGACGCGCTTGTAGAACCACAGCCAGCAGTGCAGCATGCCGAACAGCACCAGCGCCGCCAGCGGCAGGCCCTCGATGAACATCCACTTCTCCTTGTACGTCACGTCGAAGCTGCACTCTGGCGCGGTCAGCTCCACGTTGAAGTTGAAGATGGACAGGTACCTGAACAGCACGACCAGCTGCGGCGGCCAATCGAACTTGGCGCGCGCGAACATGGCCAGCACCTGGAAGTAGTCCACGCCGATGCTCAGGAACGCCAGGTTCATCTGCTTCTTGTTCAGCATGAAGCCGGCCACTCCCAGCGCCACCGCCGCCGCCAGGAAGCCCAGCACCAACAACAGCGGGTTCTTGGGGCACTTGACACACTCGCCGTTCTGGCGGTAGTACAGCCGCTTCACACACTCGGTGCAGCGCGGCACTGCCTGGTCGTAGCCTTCCGCGCACGTGTCGTTGCCGAGGCACGCCTTCTTGGGCTCGCACGGCACCACATTCGGGCACACCTCGCGGTGGCGCCGCTCCTCGGGGCACCTGTTGTCCGTGTTGGGCACCGGCACGTTGTACCACCCGAACAGCGACATGGGCTCGGCTGTCTTGCCCGCGCACTCCGCGCCCTGCGGGCACCGCAAGCACAGCTCGTCTTGCTGGCCGTAGAAGTTGGCCTTGCACTCGGTGCGGAACACCAGATCCTCGGCCAGCCACGTGCTCGTCTGCTCCGCCACCGTCACGCTCACGTTCTTCCACCCTGCCGTCATGCGCGGCAGCAGGCACTTGAGGTACGGCCTGAACCGGGACGTGGCATCGCGCGCCCACGTCGGGTTCAGGCAGTCGTGCTCACTCACGCGGATCGCCACGTCCGACGGCTGGTTGCCAAAGTTGATGCCGCGGATGTCCACGGGCTCGCCCAGCGCGTCCGGCACGTTCGGGATGATCATCTGGATCTCGGGCGGGTCGAAGCTGAACATGACTGGCTCGCTCGACTGACCGCCAGGCCTGCCGCCCACGTACACCACCGTCTCCAGATCCTTGCCGATGCCACCCTGCGATGTGCACACCAGCCGCCAGTGCGTCTGCGCCGTGTCGTTGCGCAGCGGGCACAGCACTGCGCCCACCCACACCTCCTGGCCCTGCACGCCAAAGTTGCTGCCCACCACCTCCAGGTCGTACCCGCCGTCCGTGTTGCCGTGGTTCGGCACCAGCGCCGTCACGTTCGGCCGCCTGTAGCTGAACCGATGCACATCCTGCGAGCTCGATTGCCCGCCGGAAGTCACTCGCACGATGCGGCGGCTGCCTTGGCCCTCGGGCAGCACGAACTCCACCTCCGTGTGGCTCCAGCGCACCACGCGGCTCGGCGGCACGATGATCGGCGCCCGATCGATGGCCGCGTTGCTCGTCGTGTCAGGATCGCTCTCCAGGCTCACGCTGCCGTTCACGCCAAAGTTGTCGCCGCGCACCACCACTGACACGTTGCCGTGCGTGCCGGCCTCCGACGGCTGTGGGTCCTGCCGCACCTCGGGCGCCAAGAAGCTGAAGCGCGTCGCCGCCGTCACCGCGCTCGCCTGCCCGCTCACGCGCACCACCACATCCAAGCCGCGGCCGTGGCCAGTCACCCTGCACGAGATCTGGGTGTGGGTCCACGACACCACGCCGCACGTCCATCCGCCCACCGTCACCAGCGGGCGCAGCGTGCCAAAGTTGGAGCCAACAATCTCCACCTGGGTCTGCTGCGTGCGCGCCGCACTGTGCGTCAGGCTCGCCACGACCGGGCCCTGGTACGACAGCGGCACCGGCGTGTCCAGCACGTACTGGCTCGTCACGCACGACTGCGAGAACTGGCCGGGCGGGCATCCCACTGGCGGCACGAACACCACCAAGATGTGACCCACGCCCTCGCCGGCGGGCACCTCCGCCTCGATGCGCCCGTGGGTCCAGCTCACGATGACGCACTCGATCGTCTCCACTGCGCCCGTGTAGAAGTTGCTGCGCTGCATGCGCAGCACGCCTGTCTGGCCAAAGTTCGCGCCCGTCAGCACCACGCGGCTGCCAGACGACGACGACGACAGACCCGCACGCACGCTCGCGTCCACGCTGGGCGGCAGGTAGTTGATGTAGAACGCAGTGCTCGGCTGCGAGCCGCGCGTCACCACCACCGACACGTTCTTGCCCTGGCCTTCCGGCACCGTGCACGTCAGCTCGCACTCGTTCGTCGTTTGGCTCAGCAGCACGCGAGACGTGATCGGGCAGTCGCTCACGCCCACCGTCACGCTCACGTTGCCCGTGCAGAAGTAGCGCCCGCGGATCACCAGAGGCGAGCCGCCAGTCGTGCGGAATCCGCCGCCTGCCAGCTCCGACTGGTCGTTGCCGCCCAACCGGCCCACCTCCACCTGCGGCGAGAAGAACTCGAACGACATCTCGTTGCTGGACTGGCCGGCCACGCGCACATCCACCGTGCCGCTCAGCCCGTCGAACAGCGCCACGATGCGCGTGTGGCCCCACTCCTCCACCAGCAGCGACTGGCCGTTCACGATCACCTCACCGCTCGTGCCAAAGTTGCTGCCGAACAGCTCCAGCACCATCGTGTCGGGCGCGCCGTCCTTGTCCTTGGTGTTGATCAACTCCAGCTTCGGCGCCGCGTACGTGAACTTGACCGGCGCAGACACGTCCATCTCCCCATCACGCGCCACCACCGCCACCTGCACGTCCAGCTCAGCGCCCTGGCCCTCGGGCAGTGTGAACGACAGCTCGTGCACCCCGCGAGACAACACGCGCGCCGAGCCCGCGATCGGCAGCAGACGCATGCCGTTGAAGATGACGTACTGGTCCACCAGCCGGTCCAGCAGGCCAAAGTTCGTACCCGACACACGCACCACGCCGCCGCCCGTCGTCGCCGTCGACGACGCGTTCAGCTGGGTCACCGACGGGCTCGCGTAGCTCGACCTCACCGTCGACAGCTCTGACACTTGGTCAGCCACCGTCACTTGCCACCGCAGGCTGCGACCCGCACCCGCCACCGTCCTGCACGACAAACTCGTGTGGCTCTGCACCGTGCAGTTCGCCGCTTCGTACTCGACTCCCGATGGGCCGTACGTTACGCGCTGCAGGAACGATGGCATGGCTGGGCCAAAGTTCACGCCGCCCACCACCACTTCGTCGTCGCCGTCCGTGCTCGCGTCTTGCGCACCCACTCCCGACAACGCGCGCACCTCGGGCACCGCGTACCACGTCGTCGGGTTGCGCGATGGCTGGTCCGCGATCACCACCGACCACGTCAGGTCCTTGCCGGCACCCTCCGCCGTCTCGCACGTCACCTCCACGTGACTCCTGCTCACGCGACAGCTGCGCGCCGCGAACTCGTACCCGTTCTCGCCGCGTCGGTACGTCACGTGGTCCACAGCGTTGAGCGACGCCGGGCCAAAGTTGCGGCCCGAGATGACCACGCTCTGCAGGCCGCGCGTGTCCGCGTCGCGGGCGCCGTCGCCCTCGTACATGATCACGATCGGTGGCGCGTACGACGTGCCGGCCGCGAACAACCCTGAGCTCTGACCCTGCACGCGCACGATCCACGAGTGGCCGCGGCCAACTCCCGGCGCTGTGTCGCACCAGATCTGCGAGTGCGCTGACGCCACCACGCAGCTCGCTGCCTGGAACTCAACGCCAAGCGGGCCGTACGTCACGTTCAGCGACACACTGCCGTCCGCAGGCCCGAACTGCGAGCCCTGGATCACCACACGCTGCCCGCCCTCCGTCACGGCGTCCACTGCGCCGCGGCCCGTCACCGATTCCACCGTCGGCGACTGGTACGACGTCACATCCTGCGACGCAATGCTCGTCTGGCCGCCCACCGTCACGCGCCACGAGTGCCCCGCGCCAACGCCGGGACGCGTGCGGCACACGAGCACGTCATGCGCCACCGCCATCTGGCAGTCCTGCGGGCGTACTCGCTGCCCGTCGGGCCGTACCGCACCTCCATGCCCGGCGTCAGGCCCGGCCCAAAGTTCGCGCCCTCCACGCGCACCTCCTCGCGGCCCTCCGTGCGCAGCAGCTCCACCGACGGCTGCACCAGCGACACGACAGGCGGCGCGTACGACGACCCTCCGAACACGTTCGACTGCTGCTGGCCCACCACCACGCGCCAGCTCAGCGACCCGCCCACACCCGGGACGCTCGTGCACTCGATGGCCATGTGCGGCACCGACACCTCGCAATCACGCGCCACGTACTCGCTGCCCGTCGGGCCGTACGTCGCCTGCACCAGAGAGCCAAGCGGGCCCATGTTCTGGCCCTCGATGCGCACACGCACTCCGCCCCGGGTCGGCATGTTCGTGGCGTTGCGCAGTGCCGTGATGCTCGGCGGCACATACGCTGTCGTCACCGACGATGTTGCTGATCCGGTCGACGCGCCGCTCACGCTCACGAACCACTGCAGCGAGTGGCCGATGCCCTCTACCGTCAGACAGCGCACCACTCTGTTCGCCTCGAACACGCTGCAGTTGCGGGCAACGTACGGAGAGCTCAGCGTCGCGTACGTCGAGCGGTACGTGACCGTCAGCGACGGTGCGCCGCCCTTGGATGCAGTCGGACCCAAGTTGGTGCCCTGCAGGTACACCCACTCGCCGCCGCTCGTCACGTGCAGTGTCGATCCAGCCTGGAACGAGTCCAGCGTCACGTCGTTCAGGTCCGTCACGCGCACGCGCACTGATGACGTCGCGGACAGCGTGCTGCCGCGCTCGCCCAGGATGCCGTTGTCCGTCACGGTCACCGCCAGGTTGTACGTGTCCAGGTTCTCAAAGTCCAACACTGGGCTGTCCACCATGATCGCGCCCGTCAGTTCGTTCACAGAGAAGGCGCCTCCCACGTTGCCGCCCGTGATCGCGTACCGCAGCGTCGTCTCCGCGTCCACGTCACTCGCGATCACGCTGCCCACGCGCGTGCCCGACACCGAGTTCTCAGCCACCACAAACTCGTGGTTGCTCGCCACGGGTGCCTCGTTCACGTTCAGCAGCGACACGCTCAGCGCCGCCTGCGCCGTCAGGCCGGCATCGTCGCGCACCGTCACCGTGTACGCGTATGACGGCCGAGTCTCGAAGTCGAGCGATGCGCCGCTCGCAACCGTCACGGCGCCGCTCACCGCATCCACTACGAACGCATCGGGCGTGCCAGCCGACGGCGACATGCTGAACCTCAGCTTGCCCACATCACGCGCATCAGGATCCGACGCCGACAGCAGCACGCTCTCGATGGCGCCAGTCGACGGGTTCAGCGAGCCCACCACCGAGCCCGCCGCCGAGTTCTCCCTCACTTGCAGCTGCGCCGCCTGCACGCTCGGTGACTCGTTCAGGTCCACCACGTTCACGGTGAGCGTCGACGTGCCCGTCAGCTCGCCCACACCGTCGTCCGTCGCCATCACCGTCAGCTTGTACACGCGCACTCGCTCAAAGTCAACGCGGGCCTGCGCCACGGTCACGCGCCCACTCGCCCCATCCACACGGAACACGTCCAACCCCTCTGACGGCGACGACGTGATGATCGAGAAGGTGTGACGGTCGTTCCTGTCCGGGTCGGTGGCTGTCAGCGTCGCCACCAGAGTGCCCACTGGCACGTTCTCGTTGAGTGTCGCGCTCGAGTCCACCATCGAGGGCGGGAAGTTGCGGTCCGTCATCGTCACCAGCACCGTTGCAGTCGCCACCAGCGAGCCCTTGTCGCTCACCTGCACCAGCAGCATGAACGCGGACACACCGCTGTCCAGCCGTGGCAGCTCGCGCACAGTCACCAGCTGCGCTGACGACGGGCTCTCGAACGCAAAGTAGAAGGTGGTGTTCATCGGGCCCAGACCGTCCTCCTCCACCACTTCGTACCTCAGGCTGTCCACTGCGTCCGGGTCCGTCGCGACCAGCGGCCGGCCCACACGCGTGTTCGATGCTGCGTTCTCGGGCACTGTGAACGACGCGCCCTGGATCGAAGGCGCCTCGTTCACGTCCACCAGCTGCACAGTCATCGGCGCCGTCGCCGACAGGCCGCCAGAGTCCGTCACCCGCACTTCCACCGTGTACGAGCTCTTCGCCTCGAAGTTGAGCACCGCATTGGCCGCCACACTCAGCACCGCTGTCTGCGGGTCCACCGCGAACTGGCTCGCCCCATCGCCGCCCGCAATCGAGTACTGCAGTGCCAGCGGCTGCCTGTCCGCCGCATCCACATCGCTGCCCTGCACCGCGCCGCCCTGCAGCAACGTGCCCGCTGGGCTGTTCTCAGCCACGCTCAGCGTGCGGGACACGATCGTTGGCACCTCGTTCACGTCCACGATCGACACGGACACCGTCGCCACGTCCGTCAGCGCACCGGCACCGTCGTCGCGAACCTGGACTCGAAGGGAGTACGAGCTGCGGCTCTCAAAGTCGAGCGCCGCGACAGCCACCTCGATCTGGCCCGTCGATGCAACGATCGAGAAGACGTTGCCCACGTTGCCGTTGATGATGGTGAACGACAGGCGCTGGCCGGCATCCACATCGCTGGCGCGGATGGGGGCGCCCACCGCCGTGCCCACCGCCGAGTTCTCTGCCACTTGCACCGACAAGTGGGACCTGTCGATGACGGGCGCCTCGTTCACATCAATCAACAGCACGGTCAGCGTCGCATTCGTGTGCAGCTGCGGTGTCCCGTCGTCTGTCGCACGCACCACCAGCTCGAACACCGACTGCGTCTCAAAGTCCAGCGCGGCGCCCGATGCCACGGTCACTTGGCCCGTCACTGCATCCATGTTGAACAGCGAGGCGTTCATGCCGCCCACGATGCTGTATCGCAGCGACTGGCCCTCGTCCACGTCCGACCCGATCACCACTGCGCCGACGCGTGTGCCCTCTGCCGAGTTCTCTGCAACGCTGCGCGTCGTCGCTGCGAACAGCGGCGCCTCGTTCACGTCCAGCACGGTCACCACAACCGCCGCCGTCGCTGACAGACGCGGGCTGCCGTTGTCCGTCACGCGCGCCAGCAGCGTGTACTCCTTGCGCATCTCGTAGTTCAGCTCGTTCGACCGCGCCACCAGGATCTGGCCCGTCGACGCGTCGATTGCGAACAGGCCTGACGCGTTGCCCTGCAGCAGATCGAACGACATGGCCTGCCCGCGGTCCGGGTCCGACCACACCAGCGGCGTGCCCACCAGCGTGCTTGCGTTCGAGTTCTCGCGCACCTCGAACTGCGCCGACTGCAGCGACGGCGCCTCGTTCACATCGCGCACCGTGATGTACACAACGCCCGTGTCCGACAACCGCGGCGTACCGTCGTCCGTCACGGTCACCACCAGCGTGTAGTCCGTGCGCGACTCAAAGTCCAGCACCTCCTTCGCCACTTGCACCTGACCGCTGCATGCGCCCACCTTGAACGCGCCGCCAGCATCTCCGCCCGTCACTTGGTAGATGAGCGTCTGCCCAAAGTCTGGGTCCGTCGCGTTCAGCGTGCCCCCGACCAGCGTGTTCACTGCGCTGTTCTCGTCCACCTCGAAGTGGAACTCATCGTCGATGCTCGGCGACTCGTTCACATCCTCGATCACGATGCGCGCCGTCGTCGTCGCCGACAGACCGCCGCCGTCCGTCACACGCACCACCAGCGTGTACGAATCCACGGCTTCGTAGTTGAGCGCTGCGTTCGCGCCAACCACAATCTGGTCGCGGGCGCCGGAGTTGGCCAGCTCGAACACCGACGCGCCCGTGCCGCCCAAGATGCTGAAGCTCAACTGGCCCCACACACCGTCGTCGATGTCGAACGCCGCGCTCATGATGCTCGCGCCCACCGCCGTGCCAGCCGCGCTGTTCTCCGCCACCGACCGCGTGAACACCGACAGCGTCGGCGCCTCGTTCACGTCCGCCACCTCCACGCGCACTGTGCCCCCCGTCGTCTGGGCCGGCGACCCATTGTCCGACACAGACACGCCCAGCTCGTACACGCCGCCCGTCACGGGGTCCTCGTGATTCAGCACCGCGCGGGCCAGCGTGATCACGCCGCTCGCGTTGTTGATGGTGAACGCGCCGCCCACGTTGCCGCCCGTGATCGCGTACGTCAGGCTCTGACCGGCGTCCTGGTCGGCCGCCTGCAGCGCAGAGCCAACCACCGTGCCCACCGCGCTGTTCTCAGCCACCGATGGGCACGCCACGTGGCTCGAGTTGCCGCACTGCCGGGCCCACACGGGCGCCTCGTTCAAGTCTGTGATCGTCACCGTCACCACCGCAAAGTCGCTCAGCTGCGGCACGCCGTCGTCCGTCACGGTCACCTGGAAGCTGTAGAGGTTCTGCGTCTCAAAGTCGAGCAGAGCCTCGCGGACCGACAGCTGGCCGTTCGACGGGTCCACTGCGAACACGCGATCCGCTGCCAGGCCGGCGCGGACAAAGCACACGCTCGGGAACTCGCCCGACACTGCCGTGCCCGTCGTCACCGCCGCCATCGACACGCTCAGCACGCTCGTCGGCTCTGTGAAGCTCAGCAGCTGCTGGGTGGGCGCATCCGCAGTGCCGCGGCCCACCGTGATGGTGCGCGATGCAGAGTCCACCACCACGTAGAATGGCTGGGCCGACGCTGCGCTCACCACGTCCTGCTGGAGTGTCACGCTCTGAAGCGATGTGCCGCAGTTGAGGCACCGACGCAGCGTCACTGCGCGGTTGCCCGAGCCGCCCAGCTCCACCTCGTACCCACTCGCTCCAGCCAGTTGCAGCGATGACTCGCTCGACGTCTGAGGCACCAGCGCCACGAACGCGGACGAGCTCGCACGCACCCACACCGTCATGCGTACGCTGCCCGTCGCTTGGAACCGCGCCGGCAGCAGCTGGTACTGTTTGCTGCCTGCGGACGACGTGCGCGAGAAGCAGTTGCCGTTCGTGATGCTGTACGTCAGCCGCTGCTGTGAGTCCTGGTCGCTCGCTGGCAGCACCGAGCCCACGATCGCGCCCACCGGCAGGTTCTCGGGCACGCTGCGTTGCGCGTCGTTGATGATCGGCGCGTCGTTCACGTCCAGCAAGTTCACCGTCACAGACGCCGACGCCGTCAGCCCGCCGCGATCCGTCACGCGCACCGTCAGCGCGTACGTCGGCCGCAGCTCAAAGTCCAGCGACGCCACAGCCACGCGCACCTGACCCGTCGCCGCGTCCACCGCGAACACACTGCCCACGTTGCCGCCCGTGATCTCGAACGCCAGCACGTCGCCCGCGTCTGGGTCGCTGCCGACGAGCGGCGAGCCCACCAGCGTGCCGACCGCGCTGTTCTCGGCCACCGACCGCAGCTGGTCCCCGATCGACGGACGCTCGTTCACGTTCGTCAGGCTCACGCGCACTGTGCACGACCCCGTCATCTTGTTCTGGCCGTTGATGCCGCTGTCCTCGGCCTCCACGGTGACATCGAACACGGGCCGGCCCTCGAAGTCCAGGATCGCGCGGTTCACAGTCATCTGCGCGGTGCGCGAGTCGATGGCGAACGCGTCGTCCACGTTGCCGCCCCTGATGCGGTACGTCAGCGTCTGGCCTGGGTTCGGGTCCGTGCCCGTCACTGGCACACCCACGGGCGTGCCCACAGCCGAGTTCTCCGCCACGCTGAACTGCCGGTCCGTCATCACGGGCGGGTCGTTCTCCTCGAACACATCGATCGTCACGATCGCGCTGCCCGACAGGCTCGGTGTGCCGTTGTCCGTCACTTGCACCGTCAGCGTGTAGCTCGCGACCACGGCGCGCCGCGGCAGCGACCCGTTCACGCGGATCTGGCCCGTCGCCGCATCGATCGTGAAGCGGAACGATGCCGCCTCCGGGTTCGCGATGCGGTACGACAGCGACTGGCCGCCGTCCACGTCGCTGCCCTGCACGGGCGAGCCCACCGCCACGCCGGTCGTCGCCCTCTCACCCACCGCGCGCGTGGCCGCCGCCAGTGTCGGCGCCTCGTTCACGTCCAGAACGCTGACCACCACATCCGAGTCCGTCGACAGCGCGCCGTCCGACACGCGGATGCGCAGAGTGTAGCTGTTGCGAGCCTCGAAGTTGAGCGAGTTGGGCGCCGGCACAACGATGAAGTTGTTCGCGTCGATGGCGAACAGGCCGTCCGGGTTGCCGCCTGGTGCGATCGAGAAGGTCAGCGGGTTGTTCTCTGGGTCCTCGGCCGTCAGCGCCACGCCCACGCGCTGGTTCGCCGCGTTGTTCTCTGCAACGGTGCGCGCGGCCTGCACCAGCTGGGGCGGCTCGTTCACATCGAGCACGCTGATCGTCACGGTGCCCCTCGCGCTCAGCGCGCCCTCGCCGTTGTCGGTCACCTGCACCGTCACCGTGTACGTGTTCAGCGACTCAAAGTCGAGCGCTGCCGTGCGCACTTCCAGCTGGCCGCTCAGGCCGTCGATGCGGAACATGTTGGCCACGCTCTGTGCCACGATCGAGTACGCCAGCACCTGGCCGGCGTCGGGATCGGTGCCGCGGATCGCAGCCCC
>Ga0255300_1000029_pt1 | contig 12998 bp, 1 predicted proteins | sample MistaT_7_FD_183676 | JGI IMG/M metagenome (GOLD analysis project Ga0255300, IMG submission 183676) | Metatranscriptome of freshwater microbial communities from Mississippi River, Louisiana, United States - Miss_Cont_RepA_8d (Metagenome... | ecosystem: Environmental > Aquatic > Freshwater > River ...
ATCTGCCGCAAGCGTTGCCAGTACGCGCACTCGACGTACTATAGCTGCAACAACGACGTCGGCTGCATCTGGGACCCGAGCAACTTCCGCTGCGGCGAGCACTGCACGATGCTGCAGGGCAAGGCGGGCTGCGCCACAAACCCGATGTGCGTCTTCAACGTGTCGTCGCAGGCCTGCCAGGTGCAGTGCCAGTACCGGTTCAACACGCAGGCCGAGTGCAACGGCTACCGCCCGAGCTGCGAATGGTCCGTCACCGACAACCAGTGCTCGTCGTCATGCTCACAGATCACGGCGCAGGACATGCAGCGAGAACACGCTGTGCGAGTGGACGAGCTCCACGTGCGTGAAGCGTTGCGAAGTCGCTTACTTCGACCAGCCCAGCTGCGACGCCAACGCGGCCTGCCTGTGGGACGCCGCCAACTCGGTCTGCAAGAAGTCTTGCCAGTACCTTTTCACGGAGAACGATTGCCGTGGCGTGGGGGGCAGCTGCGAGTGGGTGAGCACGCGCCGTCTTTGCCAGAAGAAGTGCGGTGCCGCCGCCAAGGACAACGTGACGTGCACGACGGCCCCGCTCGCGTACCGGTGCGCCTGGGACAATACGAACTCGCTGTGCGCCGCTCGTTGCAACACGACGATGGCGCAGGGTTCGTGCTTGTCTGACAGCCGCTGCGCTTGGGACGCGATCAACCGGCAGTGTTACACGCAGTGCAGCAAGGTGCCGATGGGCGAATGCGCCGGCGAGACGCGTTGCGTGGCTCGTACCGTTTCTATGGTGCCGATGTGCCTGATGATGCCCGAACTCCGCGACACGACGCGGGCTGATTGCGAGAACGACCCGATGGGCGACACGATGTGGGACCCGCGCCTGCTCCTCTGCCGCACGACGTGCTCGCTGCTCGCGCCGGCCGACTGCGGCACCGTGGCGATGTGCCGCGTGCTGCCGGACGGCAACTGCACGAAGCGGTGCCAGTACGGCGCGCAGAACCAGCCGGCCTGCTCCGCGGACGCCACGTGCTGGTGGGACGCCCAGCGCCAGATTTGCACAGAGAAGTGCGGCGCCATCACCTCGCCCGTGGAGTGCGACGCGCATGCCACGTGCCAGTTCCGCGACGGCAGCTGCCAGCAGATGTGCGGCTACGTGTACAACTCGACGCAAGCGACCCTCTGCAACGCTGACAACGCCTGCTACATGTCGACCGTGAGCGAGGTCTGCGAGAACACGTGCTCGAAACACGTCGGCGCCAACCGGTCCGACACGGAACTCCGTTGCGCCGCCGACCTCAACTGCCGCTTCAATGCCACCACCGGCATTTGCCAGAACGGCTGCCGCCTGAAGGGCCTCTTCGCGTGCAACGCCGACTCGCGCTGCATCTGGGACCCGACGCAGAACTTCTGCCTCAAGACGTGCGATCGCATGCCGAGCCAAGTGGCCTGCACTGTGCAGAGCACCGTGTGCGTGTACGACGACCCGAGCCAGCAGTGCGAGGTGCAGTGCCGCCTGCAGTACTCGACGGAGGAGAGCTGCAAGTCGGTGCCGTCGAAGTGCCTCTGGGACTCCGCCGGCGCCTTCTGCAAGCCGGCTTGCGGCCGCTACGGCTCGAGCGCGCTCTGCCTCGGCAACCCGGAGTGCGAGTGGGTCGGCTTCCGCTGCCGCCTGCAGTGCGGCCAGCGCTCTGTCGCCACGTGCAACGTCGGCGGCGACCTCCGCTGCGCCCTTTTCAGCCCCGGCTACCTCGGCGACCAGAGCAAGACGTCGCAGTGGTGCATGCTAAGCTGCAGCGCCAAGTACGCGTCTCAGGCGCAGTGCGTGACAGACGTCAACTGCATGTGGTCGCAGACCAAGGGCCAGTGCGTGCGCGGCTGTGGCCGCGGCGCGTACGAGGGTGCGCTGACGAGCGGCAGCGGCTCGCTGCAGGACGCTTGCCTCGCGCAGACCGGCTGCACGTGGTATAACCAGACGCAGGTGTGCGGCGCAAGCTGCCTGGAAGCCTACGCCGACGCCGTGTCTTGCGACGCCAACCTCAACTGCCGCTGGGACCACTACCGGTCGAAGTGCACGCAGAAGTGCGCGTTGCTCGGCGACAAGGGCCGCTGCGTGGCCGCCGGCCACTGCGACTGGGTCGACTCGCTCTCCAAGTGCCAGCCGCAATGCCCGTACCGCCACTTCACGTTCGAGAACTGCTCGGCGGACGCCAGCTGCCAGTGGGACACGCCGACCGCCACCTGCGTGAGCAAGTGCGTGTCCTCGCTTCAGGGCGGAGCGTGCACCGACCACAGCGTGTGCGAGTTCAACTCCACGCAGAACGTCTGCCAGGCGTCGTGCGAGGCACGCTGCTTCACGCCCGCGTGCTGCCAGACGTACAACGACTGCTTGTACGACGCCACGAGCGGCCAGTGCAAGAAGACGTGCATGTTCCGCACCCCGTCGTCCTGCCAGCTTGTCCCCGCGATTTGCATCTACAACGACGTGGCGCAGCAGTGCGGCCAGCGTTGCGACGTCAAGTACGCCGGCAACGCGATTGCCTGCAACGCCGACCCAACCTGCATGTACGACTACACCGCCGACGTGTGCACCAAGACGTGCACGGCACTCGCCACCAACGTGGACTGCGAGGCGCAGTCGCTGTGCTCGTGGGACGCAAACACCGGCAAGTGCCGCAAGACGTGCCAGCAGAACCTCGACCCGACCAGCTGCGCCGCCGACCCGACGTGCGAGTGGCTGAGCGCTCGCACGCCGAGCTGCAACAAGAAGTGCGTAGTGATGTACTCGACGCCGGACGCGTGCAAGGCGGACGAGTATTGCATGTGGGACCCCACGCAGGCGCTGTGCACGCCGACGTGCAAGTACTTCAACCCGACGCAGTGCAACAACAACTTCCTGTGCGGCTACGACGGCAAGGCCCAGCCTGCGCAGCAGTGCAAGCAGCTCTGCCAGTACCGCTGGCCGACGTCCGTGCAGTGCAACAACGACACGGAGTGCACGTGGGACAGCGTCCGTGAGAAATGCGCCGGCCAGTGCCCGCTGCTGTCGTCGTCCGAGCCGCTCTGCCTCACGAGCGACATCTGCCAGTACCAGCTCGGCGGCTGCGTGCGCCAGTGCATGTACCGCGCCTTCACGCAGGCCGAGTGCAACAACGGCACAAACGCCGAGACGTGCTACTGGGACCCGTACCGCAAGTACTGCGTCAACACGTGCAACAACTACATGAAGGAGACAACGATGCAACGCCGCCAGGAGAAGTGCGATGCCGACCCGTTCTGTGAGTGGGAGTCCAACAACAGCACGTGCGAGAAGCGCTGCCAGCAGATGAACTTCCAGAACTGCGTCGACCAGCCGGACCGCTGCCTGTGGGACCGCGGCGCCGGGACGTGCAAGCCGACGTGCTCGCGTCTGTCGCTGGCGACGATCTGCAAAGCGGACTCGATGTGCACGTGGAACGGCGCCCAGTGCCAGCTGCTCTGCAACTTCCGCCACACGACCAAGCCCGACTGCGACGCGGACTCGCAATGCAGCTGGGACACGCAATCGGGCGTCTGCGTGGGCGCCTGCGCGCTTGTTTCGGATTCGGCGCTGTGCTCGGCCCGCGAGCAGTGCCGCTGGGACGCGACGACGGGCACGTGCAAGGACACGTGCCGCACGATGTCCCCGGAGATGTGCCAGACGTCCTTCTCGTGTTCGTTCGACGCTGCGACGGGCGTGTGCGAGGAGAAGTGCGTGACGAAGTACTCCACCGCCTCGGCGTGCAACGCCGACCCGCTGTGCATGTACGACGACGCCGCGACGCAGTGCAAGCCCGCCTGCAACGGCTTCACGGCCGCCGCGCTCAACACGAACAACACGGTGGAGGTGCAGCAGCGCTGCTTGACGGAACAGATGTGCACGTGGGAAGTGTCGGCGACGGTTCCCGGCGGCTGGTGCACGAAGAAGTGCCAGTTTGCTCACACCGACGCCAACGCCTGCGACGCCGACCCGCGCTGCATGTACGACAACGCGCGCCTGCGCTGCGCCAGCAACTGCTCGGTGCTGACCGTGCGCGACACGTGCGAGCTGAACGCGATGTGCCAGTGGAGCAACAACACGTGCAAGCTGCAGTGCAACGTCAAGTCGCAGTCGCAGTGCGCGCTTCCGTGCATGTGGAACGCTGCCACCAGCACGTGCTCGCATAGCTGCTCGAGCCACACGGGGCAGGACAGCTGCATCTCCGACTCGAACTGCTGGTGGGACCCGACCGTCAACACGTGCAAGAACGGCTGCGTTCTGTACGGCACCGCCACCGCGGCCTGCAAGGCGGACACGCGCTGCATCTGGGACGTGGAGGCGACGACGTGCCGCCGCAAGTGCGAGATCCGCAAGTCGTCGAGCTGCCTGCAGCTGCCGTCCATCTGCTACTTCAACTACACGTCCGTCACGTGCCAGACGCGCTGCAACGTGAAGTACGGCACCGACCGGCCGACGTGCAACGCCGACCCCGTGTGCAATTACGATCTTGCCAAGGGCGTGTGCAAGGACAGCTGCAGCTTGACGACGACCGGCGCCGACTGCAACGCGCGTGACATGTGCGAGTGGAACCCGGTGGCGGCCCGCTGCCGCCGCCGCTGCTCGCAGTACCCGACGACGGGCGAGTGCGGCGAGAACCCGTACTGCGAGTGGCGCAGCGGCGTGTGCACGAAGAAGTGCGAGTACAAGCACACCGTGGCCCAGGCGTGCGCCACCGACCCGATGTGCCTGTGGGACACGCTGCTGCAGACGTGCCGGCCGACGTGCTCGCGCATTAGCACTAGCGAGGAGTGCAGCCAGATGCCCGCGTGCACGTGGAACTCCACCGCCTGCCGCCGCACGTGCGCCAACCGCCACCAGGACTCCGACAGCTGCAACGCCGACGTGGACTGTCTCTGGGACAACCAGCGCCTACAGTGCGCGCCGCACTGCAGCTTCGTCATGAACACGCTGTCTTGCAACGTGCAGCCGATGTGCATGTGGACCACGACGTGCGTGACCAAGTGCGCCTACGCCTACAAGACGCAGCCCGCCTGCAACGCCGCCGACACGACGAAGGGTTGCCTGTGGAACTCCGACAAGGCCCGGTGCGACAACACATGCAACCAGTTCACGACCGCCGCGACGTGCAGCGCGAGCCCCGTCTGCGAGCTGATCCGCAGCCCGGTGTCGACCGGCATCACGGTCGGCACGGAGAGCTACACGTGCAACAAGACGTGCGAGATCAAGTTCCTGGACCTGTACAGCTGCAATGTGCAGTCGCAGGACCGTTGCGCGTGGGACGCCGCCACGCAGATTTGCAAGCGGCGTTGCGAGACGATCACGTCGTACGGTGAGTGCACGGAGGCGCAGAACTGCGACTGGAACGTCGCCAAGCGCCGCTGCGACGTGCAGTGCGCCTACGCCCAGGACTGCGCCGGCCGCAGCGACTGCGTGACGGACCGCACGACGGGCGTGTGCAAGGTGTCCTGCGATGCCCGGAACAACCCGACGGACTGCAACGCCGACGCGGACTGCATGTGGGACGGCCGCAACACCGTCTGCCGCCAGCGCTGCGAGGCCGTGTTCAACGCCAAGGACTGCATGGACGCGGCTGCGTGCACGTGGGACGTCGCGACGCTCACGTGCGTGCGCCACTGCTCAAACCTGTACCCGACGCAGCCGAACTGCATTGCCAACGCGCGCTGCCAGTGGGACCCGACGTCGAACCTCTGCCAGACGGCATGCGCCAGCGTGTACGTCGCCGACCCGAACGACCCGGTGTCGCGCGACTTCTGCGTGGGCCAGACGATGTGCCAGCTGAACCCGATCAGCTCGCAGTGCGAGACGCGCTGCCGCTTCCGCGCCGACACCAGCGCCGCCTGCGCCACCTTCAGCGACTGCCTCTGGGACGGCCAAGCGAACGTGTGCGATCGCCAGTGCAAGACAATCAAGGACATGCTCATCTGCGCTGCCAGCTCGATGTGCATGGTGTCCCCCGCCAACAGCAGCATCTGCATCAACCGGTGCCCGACGCGTTACACGGAGCCCGGTCCGTGCAACAACGACCCATACAAGCAGTGCGCGTGGGAGCCGACTATCCCCGGCTGCGTGAACGTCTGCCAGTTCCACAACAACGAGCAGGAATGCCGCAACGACGCACTGTGCAACGTGTCTGCCTTCGCCACCACCGGCCAGTGCGGTTCCACGTGCTCCACGTCGGGCTACAACACGCGCACGCGTTGCGTCGCCGACGTGAAGTGCGAGTGGAACCCCGCGAATTCCATCTGCGTGCAGGCTTGCAGCTCGACGCAGACGCAGCTGGCGTGCGAGGCGCGCAAGGACGTGTGCGAGTGGAACCTGCAGTACCGGTCGTGCAACACCCGGTGCTCCGTCAAGTACACCACCGCCTCCAAGTGCGACGCCGACCCGCTGTGCGCCTGGGCCGCCAACCGCAACATCTGTGTGCAATCGTGCGAGTCGCAGCCGACCGCCGCCGAGTGCGACTCCCTGTCGATCTGCCAGTGGTCGCTGCAGTCGCAGTCGTGCAAGCGTGCCTGCACCACGTACGTGAACGCGTCGACGTGCCAGAACAACGCTGCCTGCCAGTGGAATGCCCTCAACAGCACGTGCGGCACGCAGTGCGCGTATCGCTACGGCAGCAACGTGGAATCGTGCATTGCGGACGTCGAGTGCATGTACGACACCGTCACGACCACGTGCCGCATGAACTGCCGCCTGATCCCCTCGCGAGAGGGCTGCGCGGTCGAGTACACGAGCTGCGAATGGAGCACCGCCAACACGTGCGAGCAGAAGTGCGCGGCGCAGTACACCAAGGCCAGCGGCTGCAACAGCAACCCCCGCTGCGTGTGGTCGGCGTCGATCCAGCGCTGCAACACGCGCTGCAACCAGGTGCCGGTCGGCAACATGGCGTCGTGCGTGGCGAACCCGCAGTGCATGTACGTGAACAACATCTGCCAGGACAAGTGCTCGTCGCGGTCCGCCGCCGATTGCGCCGTCCCCGGCTGCACCGTCACGGGCGGCGTCTGCGATTTCACGTGCAGCGGCGTCACCAACTGCTCCGCGACGTCCACGTGCAACGTGACCGCCACGGGCTCGTGCGCCGTCGGCTGCCGCGCCAAGTACTCGACCGAGCTGGCCTGCACGTCGGACCCGAACTGCATGTGGGATGGCCGCCTCGGCGTCTGCAAGCCGCCGTGCCCGTCGCTCACGTCGAACCCGAGCCTGTGCCTGTACGACGAGATGTGCTCGATGATTAACGGCAAGTGCGCTCTCGCGTGCCAGCTGCGCCACCAGACGATGCCGCCGTGCCGCGCCGACCCCGACTGCCTGTGGAATGGCGCGCGCAGCTTCTGCGACTCCGCCTGCCGCACGTACCAGGACGCCCCGTCGTGCTTCACGAACGAGCAGTGCAGCTGGGTCAGCCAGCTGTCGCTGTGCCGCCGCAAGTGCGCCTTCACGCCCATCGAGCAGTGCGCGGCCAACGAGCAGTGCCGCCTCACCACTGACGGCAGCAACTGCACGACGAAGTGCCTTGCCCGCTGGGGAGCCAACGGCGCGTGCAACGCCGACCCGGAGTGCGAGTGGAACGCGCAGACTGACTCGTGCGGCCCGCGCCGGTGCACGAACCCGGTGACGCAGGGCAACTGCACGATGGACTCGGTCTGCAACTGGAACAACGTCTCCAACACCTGCGGCCGCAAGCCGTGCACGTGGACCGACGCGCTGTCCTGCGCCGCCGACACTGTGTGCGAGTGGATTCTCCGCAACGAAACGTGCGTCCCCAACCTCTGCCCGTACCAGACCACCAGCATCGCCGTCTGCAACTCCTATCCGGCGTGCAAGTGGAATTCCGGCGGCAGCGCCGGCGGCAGCGGCGCCGCGGCGAAACTGTGCGTGAAGCGCTGCGACTACCTCGGCACCCCGCAGGAGTGCTCGGACGCCGTGGGCCGCTGCGAGTGGAGCTTCAGTGGCACGTGCAAGGAGACGTGCAAGGACCGCCACAACACGCCCACGGACTGCGACGCCGACGAAGACTGCGTGTGGGACATGAAGACGTCGGGTTGCGTGAAGGGCTGCCCGAAGAACGCGAACGAGTCGACGTGCGCGCCGGAGGGCCCGCAGAGCAACTGCGTGTGGAAGGACAACACGTGCGTGGTGCGGTGCGACGTCAAGTACGGCGTGCGACGCGACCAGCACGCCCCGTGCGAGGCGGACCCGCTGTGCGAGACGTACACGGTGTGGACGACGACCGGCAAGGCGTACCGCTGCGGCGAGCCGTGCCGCGACGTCCCGATGGCCGCCTGCGGTGGCACCACGGCGCAGTACTGCGCCTGGGTGAACAACACCTGCACGGGTAGCTGCCGCGCCGCGTACCGCACGCCCGACCTCTGCAACGCCGATATGCAATGCCAGTGGGACTACCGCGAGTCGCTGACGACGATCCACGCCTGCGAGGAGCGCTGCGACGTCATCCAGCCGATGGACGAAGAGCTCTGCACGGTCGGGTACGGTGGCGACCTCGGCAGCTGCCGCTGGGACGCCGTGTCTAGCCGCTGCGTGCCGAAGTGCTACGTCAAGTACGCGACGGAGTCCGCGTGCATGGCCGACCTCATGTGCCTCTGGCGCAACAGTACGAACCCGCCCGGCTGCGACGTTGGCTGCCTGCAGATGAACGTCGCGCAGTGCTTGACGGACCCCGCCTGTGGCATGTTCAACGGCACGTGCAGCCGCAAGTGCGCGTGGCGCCATCCCGATCCCGACAGCTGCAATTCCGACGGCGACTGCCAGTGGAGCCCGCGGGAAGGCAAGTGCATCGGGAAGCTGTGCCGCCACTCGTTCCCGGCCCCGTGCCGGTCGGACGGCTGCGACTGGGTCGATGGCCAGTGCCTGCAGAACTGCAGCACGCTCGCGCCCACGGACGCCGACTGCGGCAAGAACCGCCTCTGCCTGCTGCGCAACGGCGAGTGCGTCAAGCGCTGCCAGTTCCGCACGGCGACGGCGGCGACGTGCAACGACGATTTCTGCACGACCGCGCCCGGCTTCCCGAACTGCACGGAGCGTTGCAGCCTGTACTCCACCGAGCTGACGTGCGTGAAGGCCCCGATCTGCCGCTGGAACAGCGCCGCGAACCTCTGCGATAAGCAGTGCCGCTACAAGGTGGTCATCACCGGCGCCGAGTCGCAGACGGAGTGCCTGCTCGACGACTGCCGCCTCTCCAGCTCGACGCCGCCCGTGTGCGAGGACAACCGCTGCTACGCCACCGACGCTGCGACGTGCACGCAAGACACCGCGTGCGTGTTCCGGGACGGCACGTGCCAGATCAGCCCGTGCGACTACTCCACCGAGCCGGCCTGCAACCAAGACCCGAACACGTGCGAGTGGGTCATCGACGGCAGCGACGACGGCCGGTGCGCGGAGACGCAGTGCCCGATTGGCCTCAGCCAGGCCGAGTGCTCGCTCCGCTCGGTGTGCGCGTACAACGTGACGTCGATGCAGTGCAAGCGCCGGCCGTGCTACTTCCAAGACCAAGCCGTTTGCGAGGGCAGCGGCTGCGAGTGGGACGCGACGGTTGGCCGCTGCAACACGCCGAACCTCGACTGCATCTACACTGTGTGGAGCGACTGGGGCGAGTGCTCGCTGCCGTGCGCCGGTGGCGTGCAGTTCTCCTCGCGGCAGATCTTCCGCCAGGCGCTCCCAGGTGGCGTGCCGTGCAATCAGGACAACTTGACCATGAGCCGCCTCTGCAACGAAGGCGTCGCATGCGCATGCACGGCGATCACCGACGCTTCTCGCTGCTCCGAGCTCGCGAACTGCAGCTGGGTTGATGGCCGTTGCAACGACAGTCCGCCGACGGGCTGCGCCGCCATTGCGGACCGCGTGTCCTGCTTCGCGTCGGATCTGGGCTGCACGTTCATCGACAACGCCAACCTGTGCGTGCCGCGCGCGGACAACCGCTGCAACCACCCCGACCAGCCGTCGTGCGAGGCGGCCACGAGCAACTACTGCATGTGGGTGCAGGAAGCCACGCCTGGGTCGCTGAAGTACCGCCCTGGCACCGCCGGCATCAACGTGTTCGCGTCGGTGGCGACGATTGTCACCGACGAGCTGATCGAGGCCGTCACGTGCAGCATTGCCACGAACTACCAGCGCGGCCAAGACCGCCTCCACCTTGTCGTTAACCGCACGCAGTTCCCCGCGATGACCGCGACGTGGCTCGAGAGCTACGGCGAGCTGCGCATCACCGGTGTCGCCACGGCCGCCGCGTACAGCCAGGTGCTTGCCCAAGTCCTGTACTTCACGACGAGCTCGAAGGCGGTCACGCGCCAGGTAACGTGGGCGCTGGGCATCGGGGCGCACTACAACATGCATGAAGGCACCGTCATCCGGTACTTCAACGACCCGACGCAGCACATGCTGTCGTGGACGCAGGCCCGCGACTGGTGCGAAGGCAACGCGTACTACGGCGCGCTCGGCTACCTGGCGGCGATCGAGGACAAGATCGAGAACGACTTCCTCACGTGGACGATCGGCGCCAACGGCTGGACCGCGCCCGCGAAGTGACGACGAGCGACGGGTCCGGCTCGTCTTGGAACTGGGTGACCGGCGACCTCGGCGACGCCAACGCAGGCCAAGGCACGGCCTTCTGGAATGGAAAGTCGCCCGCCGCCGGCGGCGCGGCCGTGCCCGGCATGTTTACGGCGTGGGACGTGAACGGCCTCGTGCCGCAGCCAACGGGCGCAGAGGGCGCCATCTTCGCGCGCATTGGCCAGAACGGCCTCTGGTACAGCATGCTCAGCGACGCCGTCGTGCCCGGTTTCGTCTGCGAGTTCGGCGGCAACGACGCCCCGCTCACGGACGGCACCGTGGGCGGCGTCAACGTCGAATGGTCGGGCTGCACGCTGCGTGTCAGCGCCTGCTCGCTCCGCCAGCCGAGCGAGTGCGCCGCGTCGAGCGAGTGCGTGGTCAACACGGCCGGCGCGTGCGTGCCCGGATGCGGCTCCCTCACCGCCGATGGCTGCAGCAACACGACCGGCTGCTTCGTCAACACCTCCGCCGTGCCGCCCGTCTGCTCGACCGACAAGTGCGCCGCGAACGGCCAGGGCACGTGCACGGGCCAGTGCGAGTGGCGGACGGGCGCGAACAACGTGTCTGGCTGCTTCTACAAGGAGGGCTGCGGGTTCTATCAGGACGCCACGACGTGCGCGAACGACCGCAACTGCGCCTGGGACGCGTCCGCGACGCCGCCGGGCTGCGGCCCGGCCGCGTGCAGCCGCCACCACAACGGCACCGTCTGCGACGCCGGCTGCCAGCGCGCATGCGACTCCGACGTGATGTGCCGCTACTCGACCGACACGCTGAGCTGCGAGGACCGCCGCTGCGTCGCCCGCGACGCCTGCACAACGAACCCGACGCAGTGCGAAATGGCCACCGCCACCACCGCCGTCACGTACGCCGTCGGCGGCACGCCCGTCGTGCTTGCCTCGACCGGCTTCGCGTCGGGCATCGCCAGCGGCACGCCGGCCGTCGCCAAGGTGTTCATTGAGAGCGGCTACCAGCAGGGCGACACGCTGCTGTTCCCGGGTGCCACCTTCGACGCCACGCGCGGCATGCTGGTCATTGACTCCATCCCGGCCGGCTCCACGTGGGCGCAGGCGATGCAGAACGTCAAGTTCACGACCACTTCCCGCAGCAAGGAGACGCGCACGATCACCTTCTCCGTCAGCACCGACGCCCCGACGCCCGTCTTCATCTCCAGCGCGAACAAGTACGTCGAGTTCGTCGGCGTGCCGTCGATCAGCCGCCTCCGCGCCAACCTCGACTGCGGCCGCCGCAACTTCGCCGGCGCGGCCGGCACGCTCGCGTCGGCGACCACGCTGACGATGAACAGCAACCTGCAGCGGATCATCGACGGCCAGGTCTCCGCCTGGCTCGGCGGCACGGGCGTGCAGGCCGGCGAGACGCTGTCGTCGTGGACGTGGGCTGACGGCTCGCTCTTCTTCGTCGGCAGCTCGTCCCTCGCCAACACGTCGATCTTCTCCCTCTGGGGCGTCGGCGAACCGCAAGCGATTCCCGCGAACGAGATCAAGTACACGCTGATGACGGAGACCGGTGTGTGGGCCGCCAAGTACGCAACGTCCTTGCTTTCCAGCGGGTTCCTCTGCCAGTACGACGGCATCTCGGCCCCGCTTGCCGTCAGCACGGCAGTGCAGGTGGGCATCACGGGCTGCGTCCCGCGCGATTGCACGTACCGCGTCGCGGCGGAGTGCGCGGCGGACACGCAGTGCGCATGGAACGCCGCTACGTCGACGTGCGGCATGTCCCCGTGCACGTCGCAGACCGACGCTCGCGCGTGCCAGTCCACCGACGGTTGCGTGTACGACCGCACTCGCAACCGCTGCGTGGCCCTCCCCGTCGACACCTGCGCGCCGCTCAGCGCTGCCGACTGCGCGTCGACGCCCGGCTGCGCGCTGGTGGGCGGCGTCTGCCAGGCGCAGGGCTGTGCCAAGTACCCGTCGGCCACGCTCTGCGACCCCGACCCGGAGTGCAGCTGGAACGGCGCCACTTGCGTGTCGCGCCTCTGCGGCCACACGACCGAGGCGGGTTGCCGCCTGGACAGCACGCTGTGCGAGTTCACCGCCAGCGGCGTCTGCGCACCGAAGCGCTGCGTGTCGATGTCGCAGACGTCGTGCCCCGCGGGTTGCGAGTTCACCGCCGGCGCGGTCCCGCCGTGCGCGGAGGCGGTTTGCCCGTACGAGAGCGCCGAGTTCTGCAACGCCAACACGAACTGCCTGTGGAACACGGGCAGCGGCAGCTGCGACCGCAGCGTGTGCGACCTGTACACGGCGCGCGATTGCCCCGCCCCGTGCGTGGCGTCGCCCTCGGACAACACGTGCCGGCGTCCGAAGTGCACGGCCTCGAGCCAGGCCGCGTGCACCGCCGACACGGACTGCGTGTGGCGCCGCCCGCGCAACGCGGTCGCGCCGGGCAGCAGCGCGAA
>Ga0255300_1000030_pt1 | contig 12989 bp, 1 predicted proteins | sample MistaT_7_FD_183676 | JGI IMG/M metagenome (GOLD analysis project Ga0255300, IMG submission 183676) | Metatranscriptome of freshwater microbial communities from Mississippi River, Louisiana, United States - Miss_Cont_RepA_8d (Metagenome... | ecosystem: Environmental > Aquatic > Freshwater > River ...
CTGGGACCCCTTCGAGGACCCGGTCACGGGCGTGGCGGGCACGTGCAAGAGCCGCGGTCTCGGCGAGTGCAAGCTGTCGAACTGGGGCACGTGGACGCCATGCTCGGCCACGTGCGGCAGCGCCGTGCAGACGCGCCGCCGCCGCATCGTGCAGTTCCCGACAACTGGCGACTGCAGCCAAGCCATCGCCGTGAACGGCATCGTGGAAGCCCGCCAGTGCTCTGCGCAGGCCACCACGAACGGCCTGCCGTGGAACAGCAGCTGCACAATGCAGTGCGCGGGCCACACCGCCCCCGGCGCGTGTGCCGACGACATCTCGTGCGAGTGGAACGTCACGTGCGTCCCGAAGGCCTTCCAGGGCTGCGCCGGGCTCGACCAGACCGGGTGCAACGCCGCCACCGACATGTGCCAGTGGATCGCCACGCTCGAGGGGGCCACTGTGAACTTCTGCGAAACGAAGGTCCGCCGCTGCCGCTGGGACGGGGACATCGAGTCGCCGACCTTCACCTACGACAACCAGCAGGGCTGCGACAACGTCAACCTTTGCTCGTGGGACAACGGTGTGGACACGCAGACGCTTGCGGATCAGCTCCAAGTCAACTCCGTGATGTTCAACCCCGGCCAGCCTTCGATCTTCCCGTTCCCGTCGCTGACGGTGGCGGACGACGACACGTACGTGGGAGGCGCGACGGTGGTGATTGAGTCGAACTACCAACGCGGCAAGGACATCCTGATGCTGTCGTACCCGGCCAACAACCTCGCCACGGCGTGGCTGCCCGCCTCCGGCGTGCTCCTGCTCACCGGCAACGCCACGCTGGACGAGTACGCGACCGCCATCCGCTTCGTGACCTTCTCCAGCACGTCGACAACGCTGAAGCCGCGCGTCATCACGTGGAGCTTCGGCGCGGGGGTCATCTACAGTGGCTACTCTCAGCATTTCTACAAGTTCACCTCGTCTTCGACGCCTATTACTTGGACGAACGCGCGCGCCGAGTGCCAGACCGCCTTCTTCGGGCGCCTCGGCTACCTCACCACTGTCGATTCGGAGGAGGAGGACGGCGTCGTCTCGTCCAAGCTGCGCGCGCAAGGCTGGATCTCCGGCGTCAACTACGCCGAGGGCGCGTGGCGCTGGAACACCGGTCCCGAGAACGACCAGCAGACGTTCTGGGCGTCCGGGGGCTCCCTGCCCGGCGCCTTCGCCAACTGGGCCCCGCGCGCGATGCCCGAGGAGCCGCAGAACTTCCCGAGCAACAGCTACGGCAGCGGCCACCCGTACCTGAGCGAGGACGGCTACTGGTACGGCAAGTCGGATTCCGACGCGAACGCCTTTGGCTACATCTGCGAGTTCGGCGGCATCGAGACCGATCGGCCGTCGTCGGTGCAGGCCGGCGGCGCGATGGTGATGGGCCCCGGTGGTTGCCTCTCCACGCAGTGCACGTGGCACTCCAACGAAGTGCAGTGCAACCTCGACCCCGAATGCTCGTGGGCCGGCAGCGTTTGCTCCCGCGGTTGCAGCGCCCGCTCGACGGTGGGCGAGTGCTCGTCGTCATCGCGCTGCGTGTGGAACACGCAAACCACGCCGCCCGTGTGCGACAACAACCCGTGCAGCTCCCTCGGCATCCGCGACTGCAACGCTTCGTCCACGTGCATGTGGGACGTCGCCGTCGGCTGCCGCTTCCGCACCGGCTGCCTCGCCTACAGCGCCGAGGGCCCCTGCAACGGCGACCGGACGTGCGCATGGGTGGGCCCGACCTTCGGCGGGCAGTGCAACCGCCTGACGTGCGATGAGCTGACGACGCAGTCCATTTGCGTGTCGACCGCCCAGTGCCAGTGGGATTCTGATCGCGGCGCGTGCGAGTCGTCCCTCTGCAAGCAGCCCCGTGCGTCGGAGTGCACGTCGGACCGCCGCTGCACGTGGCAGGAGGCCGGCGTCGCCTCCGTCGGCTTCACGCCCAACGGCGGCCCGGTGTCGCTGTTCGCCACCGGCATCCCGCAGCCCGGCGACGCGTCGACACAGATTGACGGCATCACGATCATGATCACGAGCGGCTTCCAGGCGAACCAGGACGAGCTCACGGTGACGCAGAACGGCAAGCAGACCGGTCCGTTCATCGTTGCCGCCGACTCGTACGACCCACAACGCGGCGTGCTGACGTTGAAGAAGCAACCCGGCCTGACGGTGACGCCGCTGGCGGCCTTCCGCTTCATCAAGTCCAGCGTGCAGTTCCAGTCGACGTCGCGTAGCAGCATCCAGCGCGTCGTCACGTACGTGTACGGCTACCGCTCCGTGTACTCGCAGCAGAACAAGGCCGTGATTCGCGCCATCGTGCCGACCCGTGCCGCCACCACCGCGAACACGTGGGCCGCCGCGCAGGCGTCGTGCGGAAGTTACTTCGGCATGCCGGGCAAGCTCGCATGGATCAACAACGAAGCCGACTCGCTCAACGTCGCTCGGCTCCAGGCGCAGGGCTGGCTCGGCGCCACAACGGTGGCCGACGGCACGACGTGGATGTGGACCGACGCGAATCAGGCCCCCGGCCAGGTGTTCTGGAGCGACGTCGACGGCGTCGGAACGCCCGCCACCGCCAACGACACGACGCTCTACCCGACCGGCAAGCAGTACACCTCCTGGCAGACGGGCGAGCCGCTGCGGTCGACGGCGACAGCGCAGCGTTTCGCGTTCCTGATGGCGAACGGGCTGTGGATGACGATGACCGACGCCTCGCCCCGCAAGCCCGCCGGCTACCTTTGTCAGTACGCCCTGCCCACGGACGGCCGCGTCATCGCCGCCCAGCGCTTCGTCAAGGCCGCGGGCTGCTTCCGCGCGCCTTGCGTGGAGCAACCGCAGGTCGTGTGTCTGGCGGACCCGATGTGCGTGTGGTCCGCCGCCAACTCCTCCTACGCCAACGCCACTGGCATCCAGGGCAGCTGCATCGTCGACCGCTGGTGCGCGATGACGACGCGCCCGTCGCTGTGCCTCGGCCGCCAGGGCTGCTACTGGGACTACGAGCTCGGCGTCTGCGGCTCGCTGAAGCCAACGGCGTGCGACCTGCTGCCCGGCCCGACGGTCGGCAGCGCCAACGGCTGCACGTCGTACGGCGGGTGCTCGTGGCGGCCGAACGTCCTGAACAAGTACACGAACAGCTTCGGTGCGTGCATGTCCAACCAGTGCAGCGACTACACGCAGCAACGGGCCGCGTGCTCGAACGACCCGCTCTGCCAGTGGTACATCAACCCGCAGGGCACCGGCGCTGGTCAGTGTCTCCCGAAGGTGTGCGGCTTCCCGGAGGCGTCGCTTTGCTTCGAGGACGACTCCTGCACGTGGGACCGCAACAACTCACGCTGCATGCCGTCCCCCTGCCTCGCCCACTCCACGTCCACCGCGTGCGCTGCCGCCGACTCGTGCCAGTGGGACACCACGCTGTCGCAATGCTCGTACCGTCGGTGCGGCACGACGACCGGGGCAACCGAGTGCAACAACGACCGCCAGTGCGCTTGGGCCAACGGCGCGTGTTCGTACACGAACTGCCTGGCCTACGGCAACCGTGGCTCGAACTGCAGCAGCAACCCGAACTGCTTCTTCCAAGTGTCCGCCAGCGGCGCGACGACGTGCGAGGCGAACCAGTGCAAGCACTTCACGACGCAGACCACGTGCACGAACGGCATCACCGACGTCCGCCTCGCACCCTGCGCGTGGGATGGCGGCGTCTGCCGCGAGATGACGTGGGCGGAGCGCAACGCCCCCAGCATGCCGGGCGAATGCGTCCGCCAAGTCGAGGCGAACCTCGTACCCCTGTGGGTGTTGGTGGGCCTCATCGGCGTGCTGCTGCTGCTGGTTCTCTGGCGCCTGTACTTGTCCAAGACGGGCAAGGCGCCCAATATCTTCGAGCCGAGCAAGAACACTCGGAAGTTCTCGCCCCACATGGACTACGCCAGCTCGCTGTTCGAGGAGGCGCAGCAGCGCGGCGAGGAGACGAACGTCCACAAGGGCGGCGACGCTGACCTGGACCGACTGTGATCACCAGCGCGTATCGATCTATGTCGCCGAGTACGGTGGCGTGCAAGCCATCGAAAGACTGGAAAAAAACCCAAAAAGAAAAAAACGACCGAAAAAAAGGCGAGTACGTTTGTGCCGCGCAATTTGAGTTGCGCGAGAGAGTTTTGAGCGTGGACGGTGGATGAGCGGGCGCTCCCGTCCGAGATGGTTTGTGGCGCTCGACGAGCTGTCGCGAATCCTCCATGCCCTCCCCCGCGGAAGGAAGGTCCGCGGGGTTGTCCGGGCTTGTTGTCAACGTCACTTCCGCGAGGATGAGCCCTTCATGAGGTGTTGTCGTGTGTTTCCACTAACGTGACCCCTCCCGAAATCGGTTGCTTCGCACGTCGGTTCCCATTTTTTCGCGTTCTATTCCTTGCTTTGCTTTTGCCACAACTCAGAGCGAGGTTACTTCTCAACCCGCAACCACCGCTTCTCTACTTTCAAAAAAAGCGTAACGTATAGCGAACGTACCCCACGATGAAGAAAACCGCCGTGGTGTGCCTTGCGATCGCCGCAGCCGCAGCGAGCGCGCAGACCATCGTGTCATACAAGCCCCAGCTCCGCGTCCAGCCCATCGCGAACGCCCCCGTGGCCCAGTACGCCGTCCTCGACGGCGCCACGGTGTCGATTGACGTCGGCTACGTGAAGAATTACGACAAGCTCCTCGTCGACTACGAGGGCAACTTCAACGTGACCAACACGTGGGATGCCACGTCGGGCACGCTCTACCTCAGCGGCTCGGCGTCGATCTCTGAGTACGCGGAAGTGATCGAGTCCGTGGTGTTCCTGACGACATCCGCGGACGGCAATCCGCGCCGCATCACGTGGACGTACGGCAACTACACCTTGTACCTGCCGGCGACCGGCCACTTCTACAAGCTCGTCAAGGCCACCGGCCAGACGCAGACCACGTGGGAGGAGGCCGCCAGCATCTGCGCCCAGGCGAACAAGATGTTTCTGGGCATGCAGGGCTACCTCGCCACCGTCACCTCCTCGGCGGAGATGGAGGGTCTCGGCGCGAAGCTGACGCACTCGGCGTGGCTGGGCGCGTCGAACTCCATGAACCCCCTGCAGTGGGTGTGGAAGACGGGCCCCGAGGCCGGCTGGCCCATCTGGAACGGCTACTCGATGTACCGCAACGGCTCGACCGCGCCAAACGCCTACGCGGCGTGGGGCCGCTTCCAGCCCGAGCCGCAGACCGCCGAACGCCCGTCGACCAACTTCCTGTCGCTGAAGGTTTCCCCGTACGAGCCGGTCGGCCACTGGTACAACTCCGCGAACAGCGACGGCATCCAGGGTTACGTGTGCGAGTACGGTGGCATGGACTCGGCGGACATCGCCGGTATGGCCTCGTCGCTCACGGGCACCGTCACGTTGGAGCTCGGCTGCGAACTGTTCACGACGTCCGGCGACTGCAGCAACGCCGTTGCCTTCGGCTGCAACTGGCAGGGCTCGACGTGCGCCGTCAGCGGCTGCCGCCAGCACGGCACGCAGGGCGCCTGCGACCGCGACAGCACGTGCCGCTGGAACGTCCGTGGCGACCTCGGCCGCTGCGTGCCGACGACCTGCTCCCAGAACGCCAACGAGATTGCCTGCGCCGCCGACAACCAGTGCCGCTTCGACATCGCCCTCGGTTGCGTGGACGCGATGTGCTCTGACATGCGCGCTCAATGCGACTGCGCCGCCCTGAGCCCCGACTGCATGTGGGACGTTTCGTCCGGCCGCTGCGCCAGCAAGAGCAGCGTGGACTGCACCGGCACCGACACCGTGTACCTGATTGACTCGACTGCTCCCATGGCCGGCGCCTTCGGCAACTACCCGCAGGGGTTCCGCGGCCTGACGAACCTGTTCAAATCCTCCGACCTGACCCTGACGAAGTCCGTCGGCAACGCTGACCCCGGGTCGGCGCTCGGCCAGCGGTTTGGTTTCGTGTCGTATGGCGCGCGCGTTGCGACGTCCCCGGCGGGCACCGGCTCGGCCGGCGGCATCACGGGCAAGAAGAGCGAGATCGCCGCCGACATTGCCTTCCTGCAGGGCGGCTTCAACGGCGCCGGCGACCAGCGCACGATTGCCGAGGCTCTGACGACCGCGAAGAACATGTTCACGGCCGGCAACAGCGGCAGCCGCAAGAAGCTTCTTGTCGTCGTCGCGACCGGCGGTCTGTCCGACGGCGCGGCGCTTCGCAATGCACCGACGAGCGTGCTCACGGACCTCAGCGGCATGGGTGTGACGCTTTTCGGTGTCGCCCTCCGCCCGACGTACCCATACACCCCGGACTCCGGTGCCGCTTGGTCGACGCTCCAACAGGTGTGTGGCGCGAGCCGCGTGATCAACGCCACGCTCGACACGTTCCAGGCTAACGTCATCTACGGCCAGTGCAACCGCACCACCGTGTTCGGTGACCTTGCCCACCAGGGCGTCACAGTGGCCATGCCGCTGGTCTGCTCGAACGTCGCGGACAAGCCGACGTGCAACAGCAACGCGAACTGTGCTTGGTCGTTCTCCGCCGGCGCCTGCACGCGCAGCCAGTGCATGAACTGGTGCAACCAGGCCAGCTGCACCGCCGACGTCACGTGCCGTTTCAGCAACGGCGCCTGCGTGGAGCGCTGCGCCGGCCGCACGCAGAGCGACTGCGGCACGGACGCGACGTGCAGCTTTGTCGACGGCATGTGCAGCCCCAAGCCGTGCGTGAACAACCCGACCGAGGACGCCTGCATCGCCGACCCCGCCCGCTGCCAGTTCAACGCCTCCGCCGCGACGAAGTGCCAGCCGGTGCCCTGCGTGAGCCACTCCACCGCCCAGGGCTGCGAGGGCGACGCCAGCGGCACGTGCTCGTGGATTATGGGCGGCTGCATGGCCAACCCGTGCAAGGCCAACCCGCCGCTGAACGAGTTCATGTGCACCGGCCTGCCGTTCTGCACGTGGGACGCGTCCGGCAGCGGCGTGTGCAAGATGGACTACTGCCGCCAGAACGCGCGCGAGTCGACGTGCTCGCAGAACCGCGACTGCATGTGGGATGTCACGCAGTCCCCGCCCGTCTGCGCCAAGGCTCCGTGCGTGGCGATCAACATGCTGTCGCAGCCGGAGGCCGCCTGCCGCGCCAACGCCTTGTGCCAGTGGGCCCCGATTCCCGGCCAGGGCGAGACGCCGCTCTGCCAGAAGAAGACGTGCGACATGCAGCTGCGCGCCTGCGACTGCGCCGCCACCGACGGCTGCGTGTGGCGCAACGACGCCTGCAAGGACAACCGTTACGTGCAGTGCCCGATGACGGACGTGCTCTTCATGGTTGAGTCGACGGCCGCAATGAAGGAGGACTACGGCCGCCACCCGAACGGCTTCTATGGCATCGTCGAAGCCATCCGCGGCTGGTCGCGCCGCGCGCCGATCGCCGCCGACGTCACGTCGACGGGCTTCCGCGTCGCCATGATTGGCTACGGCAACTCCGGCAACCCCTTCCTCGCGCCCCAGGTCAATGTCGACAGCGGCATGCCGTTTGTGCAGGGCAGCGGCGAGCCGTTCTTCGGCCCGAACCAGGAGCTGGACGCCTACGAGAACGGCCTGGACGCCTACGTGCAGGGCAATGGCAACAACTCCAACGCCATCAAGCCCGCGCTGCGCTTCGCCAAGCGCGTTTTCGAGCGCGCCGCCACCGTCAACGCCGCCGCGAACGACCGTAAGAAGCTGCTCGTGATCATCGGCAGCAACCCCATCACGGACGGCCTGAGCGGCATGAACGACATCTTCCGCGAGATTGAGTCCATGGGCGTGCAGATTTTCTCGAACGTTGTCCGCCGCTTCAGCACGATCACTCCGAACGACTTGCAGGCCGCCGAGTTCATCCGCCCGTTCGCCAGCGACCCGTCGTCGAGTCACTTCCTGTTCACGACGATCGAGGACCTGACGAAGCAGCTCCTTGATGACTTCTGTGACCCCAGCACGAACACCGGAATTGCCCTGCAGGTGAGCCGCAACGGCGTCGTGCCGTGCTCGTGGCTGACGAGCGAGACGGAGTGCCAGACGCAGTCGTCCTGCATCTACGACGCCAACGCCGTGCAGAGCTGCCCGACGCCGGCCGGCTGCCCGAACCTCGACTGCAAGGAGCTCCCGGCCTACCTGTCGAAGGGCTTCAAGTGCGGCGACTGCAAGCTTGTCTCCGGCGCGTTCTTCTGTGTCAAGTCGAACACGCCCGCCACGATGCCCCGGGGCCTCTGCGGCGTCACGAACTGCGCCAAGCAGTGCAACACGACGACGTGCAGCAGCGCGCAGTCGGGCGGCACAACGCCGTTCAGCTGTGCGGCCGTCAACAGCGGCCCGACGTTCCGCTGCGAAGTCGACCTGTGCGCGTCGCAGACCGCCAGCGGCATGCGCGCCTGCAACGGCCTGCAGGGCTGCGTGTGGGACACGACGGGCGCGGCGCCGACGTGCCGACGCAGCAAGTGCTGGTCGTTCCGCTCCCAGGCGACGTGCGAGTCCTTCTCGGTCACCAGCGCCGCGGGCGAGGTGAACCCCTGCGTCTGGAACTCGACGTTCGTCCCCGCAATTTGCCAGGAGAGCCGCTGCATGACCGTTGCCCAGTCCAGCACTTGCGGCACTATCCCCGGGTGCTACTGGACTACTGAGTCGGGTACCGCCGTCTGCGCCAACAAGATCTGCTCGCAGACGACGTCCCTGGCCTGCCGCAGCGACGTGAAGTGCTACTGGGACCCGTTCGCGCCCACCCCCGGCGGCGAGTGCAAGTCCCGCGGTCTCGGCGAGTGCAAGTTGTCCGCCTTCGGCGAGTGGTCGCCGTGCCCCGCGACGTGCGGCGACGCCGTGCAGTTCCGCCAGCGCCGCGTGCTGCAGTTCCCGACCGTCGGCGACTGCACGCAGGCGATCGACGCGGCCACGGGCGGTTTCAAGCAGACGAAGCAGTGCTCCACCGTCGCTGCCGGGCGCTCGGAGGTTTGGCCGATGGACTGCCGCGCAAAGTGCGCCGCGCACACGTCGCCTTCGATGTGTGCCGCCGACATCTCCTGCGAGTGGAACACGACGTGCGTGCCCCTGCGCTTCCAGGGCTGCAGCGGCTTCCGCACGGCGACCGACTGCAACGCCGCCAGCGACATGTGCAGCTGGGACGCGACGGTGGGCTTCTGCGAGACGAAGCTGAAGCGCTGCCGGAGCACGCAGACGAACAAGCAGTTCGACACTGCCACGGGCTGCGCGCAGATGGACAAGTGCGACTGGAACACCGGCGCCGACACCATCGCCGCCGCCACGCGCCTCGGCATCGAGGGCATCCTGTACAACCCGGGCCAGCCCGCCATCTTCCCGTTCCCGACGCTGCGCATCGACGACGACCAGACGTGGCTGTCCGCCGCCACCGTCGTGATCGAGGCGAACTACTCCCGCGGCAAGGACAAGCTCGTGCTGTCGTACCCGAACGCGCTCGAAGTGCTGTGGCTGCCCTCGTCGGGCGTGCTGCTGTTGTCCGGCAACGCCACGGTGAGCCAGTACGCGACCGCCATCCGCTTCGTCACGTTCCAGACCACGTCGACGAGCGACGCCCCCCGCGTGATCAGCTGGAGCTTCGGGATGAACGTGTTCAGCGGTGTGACGAAGCACCACTACACAGCCTCGCACAGCGGCGTGACCAAGACGTACGCGCAGGCGAAGTCTGCTTGCGAGGTGAACTTCTTCGGTCTTACGGGCTACCTGGCCACCATCAACTCCGCGGAGGAGAACGGCGTCGTGTCGACGAAGCTTGAGGCGAAGGGCTGGATCTCCGGCGAGAACGTCGCGATCGGCCAGTGGCAGTGGACGACGGGCCCCGAGGCTGGCCAGGTCGTCTTCTGGACCGGCGGCAGCATCCTGACGGGCGGCGTCGCGGTGCCGAGCATGTACGCCAACTGGAACCCGTCCACGGGCGAGCCCGCGGAGGGCGCCACCCTGCGCGGCAGCCACGTGTACCTGAACGCCACGGGCTACTGGACGAGCAAGCTTGGTGACGCCGCGGACGCGACGGACTACGTGTGCGAGTACGGCGGCGTCGGCACGGTCTCCGTGTCGTACCCGATCGGCGGCGCGGTGGCGATGGGCCCCGGCGGCTGCATGGCCGCCGAGTGCACGTGGCACACGGACGAGAACCAGTGCAACCTTGACCCCGAATGCGCGTGGACGGGCAACTCCTGCGCCAAGGGTTGCAACGCCCGCTCCACCGTTGGCGAGTGCATGTCCGCCTCCGAGTGCACGTGGCGTACGGACGTCGTGCCCCCGGTCTGCGACACGAACCCCTGCGCCGGCCGCGGTCGCGACACGTGCCCGAACGACCGCCGCTGCACGTGGGACCCGACGAGCGGGTGCCGCACGCGCACCGGCTGCGCGGCGCTGACGACGTCGACGGACTGCGACCGCCTGTCCAGCTGCTCATGGAACGCTGCCACCAGCTTCTGCGACCGGCGCACGTGCTCTTCGCTCGGCACGCTGGCCGACTGCCAGGCGAGCCCGCTGTGTGAGTGGAACGCCGGCCAGTCGGAGTGCCAGTCGTCGCTGTGCAAGTACGGCACCCAGTCGGAGTGCACCACGGATAACCGCTGCAGCTGGGCGTCCAACCAGAACGGCTCCCTCATCCTCGGCTTTGCCCCCGGCGGCGCCCCGGTGCAGGTCGCCAACGGCCTCGCGTCGCCCGGCGACGCGACGACGCCCATCGATGGCGTGACCGTCGTCGTGACGCAGGGTTTCCAGCCGAACCAGGACGAGCTGTCTATCGACGCCGCGGGCCGCGCCGACGGCACGTTCACGGTTGGCACCTTCGACGCCGTTCGCGGCTCGCTGGTGTTGACTGTGCAGCCGGGCATGACCGTCACCCCGCTGAAGGCCTACCGCTTCCTCAAGGCGCACTTGTACTTCGCGTCGTCGAGCCAGTCGCCGGTCACGCGCAACGTCTCCGTGACGTACAGCGCCCGCACGGTTTACTCGTCCAGCCAGAACGCGTTCCTCAAGTACTACCGCTCGACCACGCCCACCACCACGTTCGCCGCCGCCGCCGCCATGTGCGCTGGCACGTCCCTCTTCGGCCAGACGGGCCGCCTGGCGTTCCTGGACGCCGAGATCGACAGCATGAACCTCGGCCGGCTCCAGGCCCAGGGCTGGATCGGCGGCGCCGCCGGCGCCACGAACCGCTGGATGTGGACGTCGAGCCCCACCGCGCTGACGGGCCCCGTCTTCTGGGAGGTCACGAACAACGTTGGCGTGCCCGTCCCCGACAACAACACCGCCAGCGGCTACCGCTGGGCGCAGTGGGCCGCGGGCCAGCCGAAGGACGCCACCGCCGACCGCACCCGCTACGTGTTCGTGAACAACGACGGCTTCTGGTCGACGGTCTACGACGGGATGGTGGGCATCCGCGCCGGCGTGATCTGCAGCTACGCCAACCCGAACGATTTCCGCCAGCTGCAGGCGACGCGCCGCATCGGCGCCACGGGCTGCTTCCCGACGCCCTGCCTTGGCCTCCCCGAGAACGCCTGCGACGCCGACCCGATGTGCGTCTGGGCCGCCACCGCCTCCAACAACGCCACCGCGACCGTCGGCACGTGCGGCCTTGACCAGTGGTGCGCGGCGCAGCAGCGCCCGTCGACGTGCGGCCGCCTGGAGCTGTGCTACTGGGACTACACGCTCGGCCAGTGCTCCAACGCCCGCCCGACCGTGTGCTCGACGCTGCCCCAGGCGAACTGCACAACGGACCATTACCCGCAGTGCCAGTGGCGCGACACGATCCTGAACAAGGCCACCCGCCAGCTCGGCACGTGCTCGTTCCGCGGCTGCGCCGCTCACGGCGAGGCCGCCTGCAACGCCGACCCGGGCTGCACGTGGTTCGTGTCGACAACGGGCGGCGGCGCCGGCCAGTGCATCTCCCGCACGTGCGGCTACCCGAACCCGTCCGCGTGCTGGGCCGACACGAAGTGCGTGTGGGACAAAGCCACCAGCGCCTGCGCCAACTCGCCCTGCCTCGCCCTCACCCAAGCGGCCTGCGCCACCGGCGACAGCTGCACGTTCAACACTGCTGCCCACCGCTGCGAGCACCGCCGGTGCGGCACGACGACCGGCGCTCGCTCGTGCCAGGCGGACCCGCAGTGCACGTGGCAGAACGGCGCGTGCACGCTGACGACGTGCGGCTCGAACACGGCCGCCGGCCAGACCGCGTGCGACCAGCAGCCCAACTGCTTCTTCTGGGTGCGCGAGAACGGCGCGTCGACGTGCCAGGCCGCCCAGTGCCGCGCGTTCACGAGCCTGACGGACTGCGAGCAGAACGTGCAGATCCTGTCGCAGAAGGAGTGCGTTTGGGAGAACGGCGCCTGCCGCGAGCCCACGTTCCGTGAACGCAACGCCCCGCGCAACGCTGACACGTGCACGGCGCAGGTCAACCCGAACCTGTGGTGGCTGTGGTTGCTGGTGGGCATCATCGCGCTGCTCATCATCCTCATCATCCACCGCCTCTACCTGGCGTGGGCCAAGGGCCTGTCGTTCTTCGAGCCCACGAAGAACACGGTCAAGTACTCGCCTCACCAGCAGTACGCGTCGTCCATCTTCGAGGACGCCCAGAAGGTCGGCGAGGAGACCAACGTCACGACTTCGTACCAGAAGCCCGCCATCGACGACCTGTAGTCCGTCGCCCCACCGCAAACCATCCATCTGCGGAAACAAAAAAACCACAAAACATTTCGGCAAAAACCAAAAAACATTACAAAACCACGCTGAGTCAAAAGGGTTGAGCTGGAGGTAGCACCTCGCTTTCCCTGGTGTTCGTGGGTTCGCCCCGCGATACCCGAAGGTCCTGAACCGTTTGTCGCCCGTCTGTTGTACTCCTTTTGGCGCCCGAGCAGTGGTGGTGGCTCGGCGCTGCGTTACCCCTCTCACCAGCGACGTCGCGCCGCGAGGCGGTCGGATTCTGATGTTGTATCGCCGGTCTAACGTGAAG
>Ga0255300_1000044_pt1 | contig 12264 bp, 9 predicted proteins | sample MistaT_7_FD_183676 | JGI IMG/M metagenome (GOLD analysis project Ga0255300, IMG submission 183676) | Metatranscriptome of freshwater microbial communities from Mississippi River, Louisiana, United States - Miss_Cont_RepA_8d (Metagenome... | ecosystem: Environmental > Aquatic > Freshwater > River ...
GACTTCAAGCCGCTGATCGGCGCCAGCACCAGCGCCGGACGCCACATGAAGCGCGGCGCCATCGTGGTCTACGAGTCCACCGTCTACCCGGGCGCCACCGAGGAGGTGTGCATCCCGGTGCTGGAGCGCGAATCGGGCCTGAAGTGGAAGCAGGACTTCTTCGTCGGCTACAGCCCCGAGCGCATCAACCCGGGCGACAAGGAACACACGCTGACCAAGATCCTGAAGATCGTCAGCGGCGACACCCCGCAGACGCTGGAGACCGTGGCCAGGCTCTACGAGCGCATCGTCGAGCCCGGCGTGCACCGCGCCAGCAGCATCAAGGCCGCCGAGGCGGCCAAGGTCATCGAGAACACCCAGCGCGACCTGAACATCGCGCTGATGAACGAGCTGGCCATCATCTTCGACAAGCTGGGCATCGACACCAGCGAGGTGCTGGAGGCCGCCGGCACCAAGTGGAACTTCCTGAAGTTCAAGCCCGGCCTGGTGGGCGGCCACTGCATCGGCGTGGACCCGTACTACCTGACGCACAAGGCCGACATGCTGGGCTACCACCCGCAGGTCATCCTGGCCGGCCGGCGCATCAACGACGGCATGGGCAAGTTCATTGCCGAGCAGACCATCAAGCACATGATCGCCAGCGGCAGCTACATCAAGGGCGCCAAGGTCAACGTGCTGGGGCTGACCTTCAAGGAGAACTGCGGCGACCTGCGCAACAGCAAGGTCATCGACATCATCCACGAGCTGGAAAGCTACGGTGTCGACGTCTTCGTCACCGACGCGCAGGCCGACCCGGAGGAGGCCATGCACGAGTACGGCGTGCGTCTGCTGCCCTTCGAGGACCTGCCGCGCGCCGACGCCATCGTCGCCGCGGTCTCGCACCGCGAATACGCCGCACTGTCGGTCGACGACCTGGGGCGCAAGCTGGTCAAGGGCGGGGCGTTCATCGACGTCAAGGCGGCCTTCGACGCGCAGGCCTTGACCGGGGCCGGCTACCGCCTGTGGCGCTTGTGAGCACGCGCCTTCGCCGCGCGGTCTGACATGCCGACGAGCGGTGTGCGCGACGGGCGCCCGCTGGTGCTGCACCTGGTCTACCGGTTCGACACCGGCGGGCTGGAGAATGGCGTCGTCAACCTGATCAACCACCTGCCGCCGCAGGCCTTTCGCCATGCGGTGCTTGCCTTGACCGAGGTGGTGCCGACGTTCGCCCGGCGCATCGTGCGCGACGACGTGCAGTTCATCTCGCTGCACAAGCCGCCGGGCCACGGCTGGAAGCTGTACCCGCGCCTGTTCCGGCTGTTCCGGCAGCTGCGGCCGGCCATCGTCCACACCCGCAACCTGGCCGCACTGGAGTGCCAGGTGCCCGCCTGGCTGGCCGGCGTGCCGGGCCGTGTCCATGGCGAGCACGGCCGCGACATCGAGGACCTGGATGGCAGCAGCCGGCGCCTGCAGTGGGCACGGCGGCTGTACCGGCCCTTCGTGCAGCGCTACGTCGCCCTCTCCCAGGACCTGGCCGCTTACCTGCAGCAGCGTGTCGGCGTTCCGCAGGCCCGGATCGCGCAGATCTACAACGGCGTGGACAGCCTGCGCTTTCACGTGGCCGCCGGCGGCCGGGCGCCGCTGGCCGGCAGCCCGTTCACCGATCCGGCCCTGTTCGTGGTCGGCACCGTGGGGCGGATGCAGACGGTCAAGAACCAGACGCTGCTGGCGCGGGCCTTCGTGCGTGCGCTGGCCCTGCAGCCGGCACTGCGCGGGCGATTGCGTCTGGCGATGGTCGGCGGCGGCCCGCTGCGCGAGGCCTGCCAGACCCTGCTGGCCGAGGCCGGTGTCGCCGACCTGGCCTGGCTGCCCGGCGAGCGGGCCGATGTGCCGGATGTCATGCGCGGCCTGGATTGCTTCGTGCTGCCCTCTCTGGCCGAGGGAATCTCGAATACCATTCTTGAAGCCATGAGCACCGGCTTGCCGGTGCTGGCGACGGACGTCGGCGGAAACCGGGAACTGGTCGAGTCCGGACGCACCGGCCGGCTGCTGGCCTCCGGCGACGTGGACGGCCTGGCCCAGGCGATGGTCGAACTGGCTGCCGACCCCGCGCATGCGGCGGCGCTTGGCCTGGCCGGCCGGGCCCGGGTGGAGGCGCAGTTCAGCCTGCCGGCCATGGTGGCCGCTTACCAGGACCTTTACGACCAGCTGCTGGCCCGGCACTAGCCCTTGCGAAAGTCGACGGATTCCACCCATGTGCGGCATCACCGGCATCTTTGACACCCGCGGCGCGCGCGCCCTGGAACCGGCCACGCTGCAGCGCATGAACGACGCGCAGCACCACCGCGGGCCGGATGAAGGCAGCGTGCACCTGGAGCCGGGCGTCGGCTTCGGCCATCGCCGCCTGTCGATCATCGACATCGCCACCGGCCAGCAGCCGCTGTTCAACGAGGACGGCTCGGTCGTGGTGGTCTTCAACGGCGAGATCTACAACTACCAGTCGCTGATCCCCGAACTGCAGGCGGCCGGCCACGTCTTCCACACCAAGAGTGACACCGAGGTCATCGTCCACGCCTGGGAGCAATGGGGCGAGGACTGCGTGCAGCGCTTCCGTGGCATGTTCGCCTTCGTGCTGTGGGACCGCAACCGGCAGACGCTGTTCATGGCGCGCGACCGCCTGGGCGTCAAGCCGCTGTACTACGCGCTGCTCGACGACGGCACGCTGCTGTTCGGCTCGGAGCTGAAGTCGCTGATGGCCTACCGCGGGCCGGGTGGCAGCGCGCTGCAGCGCGCCATCGACCCGCTGGCCGTCGAGGAGTACTTCGCCCTGGGCTACGTGGCCGAGCCGCGCACCATCTTCCGTCAGGCGCTCAAGCTGCCGCCGGCGCACGCGCTGTGCATCCGCCGCGGCCAGCCGGTGGGCGAGCCCCGGCCCTACTGGGACGTGCGCTTCACGCTGGACAACCCGGTCAGCGCCGAGGACGCCTGCGAGGAGCTGCGCCACCGCCTGCAGGAATCGGTGCGCCTGCGCATGATCGCCGAGGTGCCGCTGGGCGCCTTCCTGTCCGGCGGCGTCGATTCCAGCGCCGTGGTGGCCACCATGGCCGGCCTGAGCGACGAGCCGGTCAACACCTGCTCGATCGCCTTCGACGACCCGCAGTTCAACGAAAGCGCCTTCGCCGCGATGGTGGCCGAGCGCTACCGCACCAACCACCGCGTCGAGACGGTGCAGGCCGACGACTTCGACCTGATCGACACCCTCGCCCAGCTCTACGACGAACCCTATGCCGACAGCTCGGCCATGCCGACCTACCGGGTCTGCCAGTTGGCGCGCAAGCATGTCACCGTGGCCCTGTCGGGCGACGGTGGCGACGAGAACTTCGCCGGCTACCGCCGCTACCGCATGCACCTGATGGAAGAGCGCATGCGTGCCGCGCTGCCGGCGGCGGTGCGGCAGCCGGTGTTCGGGCTGCTGGGCCGCGTCTACCCCAAGGCCGACTGGGCGCCGCGCATCTTCCGCGCCAAGACCACCTTCGAGGGCATGGCCCGCACCGCGGTGCAGGCCTACTGCCACTCGGTGTCCATCCTGCGCGAGCCGATGCGCGACCGCCTGTTCAGCCCGGCACTCAAGCGCGCGCTGGGCGGCTACCGCGCCCAGGCGCTGTTCGACGACCACGCGTCGCGCGCCGGCACCGACGATCCGCTGGCGCTGATCCAGTACCTGGACTTGAAGACCTACCTGGTCGGCGACATCAACACCAAGGTCGACCGCGCCAGCATGGCGCACAGCCTGGAGGTGCGCGAGCCGCTGATGGACCACCCGCTGGTGGAGTGGCTGGCCACCCTGCCCAACCACCTGAAGGTGCGTGGCCAGGAGGGCAAGTTCCTGCTGAAGAAGGCGATGGAGCCGCAGCTGCCCAACGACGTGCTCTACCGGCCGAAGATGGGCTTCTCCGTGCCGCTGGCGCGCTGGTTCCGCGGCCCGCTGCGCCAGCGCGTGCGCGACGCCGTGCTGGGCGAGCGCCTGGCCGAGACCGGTTGGTTCGACCGCACCTATTTGCAGCACCTGGTCGACGCGCACCAGGACGGTCGCAGCGACTACAGCGCGCCGCTGTGGACGCTGCTGATGTTCGACGCCTTCCTGCGCAACGTGGCCGACGGCCAGGGAACCGCAGGCCACGCCGCGCGGGCCACCGAGCTGGGTGTGGCGGCATGAGCCTGCGCGTGCTCCATGTGCTGGATCACTCGATCCCGCTGCACAGCGGCTACACCTTCCGCACCGCCGCCCTGCTGCGTGAGCAGCGCCGCCTGGGCTGGCAGACCTTCCACCTGACCAGCCCCAAGCACGCCGCAGCCGCGGGCGCGGCGGCGCCGCAGGACGAGGAGGCCGTCGACGGCCTGCACTTCTACCCCACGCCGCCGTCGCGGTCCGCCCTGTCCGCCTGCCGGTGCTGGACCAATGGGCCTTGATGCAGGCCACCGCCCAGCGCTTGCGCACCGTGGCCCGCCAGGTGCGACCGCATGTCCTGCATGCCCATTCGCCCGTGCTCAACGCGCTGCCGGCGCTGGAGGTGGGGCGCGAGCTGGGCATTCCGGTGGTCTACGAGGTTCGCGCCTTCTGGGAGGACGCCGCGGTCGACCATGGCACCACCACCGAGGGCAGCCTGCGCTACCGCCTGACGCGTGCCCTGGAGACGCATGCCTTGCGCCGCGTCGATCACGTGTTCACCATCTGCGAGGGCCTGCGCAGCGACATCGCCGCACGCGGCATCCCGGCCGAGCGGGTGACGGTGATCCCCAACGCAGTGGACATCGACGCCTTCGACCCAGGCGGCCAGCCCGACGAAGCGCTGAAGGCCCGGCTGGGGCTGGCCGGCGCCACGGTGGTGTTCTTCATCGGCAGCTTCTACGCCTACGAGGGGCTGGACCTGCTGCTGGACGCACTGCCGGCGCTGCTGCAGCGCCGCCCCGAGGTGCGGGTGCTGCTGGTGGGCGGCGGACCCCAGGACCAGGCACTGAAGGTCCAGGCCCAGCGCCTGGGCGTGGCCGACAAGGTGGTGTTCACCGGCCGCGTGCCGCACGCCGAAGTGCAGCGCTATTACGACCTGGTGGACGTGCTGGCCTACCCGCGCCACAGCATGCGCCTGACCGAGTTGGTCACGCCGTTGAAGCCGCTGGAGGCGATGGCGCAGGGGCGGCTGCTGGTGGCCAGCGACGTCGGCGGCCACAAGGAACTGATCCGTCACGGCGAGACGGGCTGGCTGTTCCCCGCCGGCCGGGCCGATGCCCTGGCCCAGGCCATCGACCAGTTGCTGCAGCAGCGCGAACGTTGGCCCGAGATGCGCGCGGCGGGACGCCGCTTCGTCGAGCAGGTGCGCAACTGGACCGCGTCGGCCGCGCACTACCAGCCGGTGTTCGAGCGTCTGGCCGCGCCGGCGGCTGCGGCGTCCTGACGCCATGGCGGACGGGCCGGCCATCGTCGTCCTGAGCAGCCTGTTCCCCAGCCAGGTGCAGCCGGGGGCAGGGCTGTTCATCCGCGAGCGCATGTTCCGCGTCGGGCGGCAGCTGCCGCTGGCGGTGGTCGCGCCCGTGCCCTGGTTTCCCTTGCAGGGTGTGCTGCGCAGGCTGCGGCCGGGCTTCCGCCCCGGGGCGCCGCGGCGCGAGCAGCAGGCCGGCCACGAGGTCTGGTTCCCGCGTTTCCTGTCCGTGCCCGGCGTGCTGAAGCGCTTCGACGGCCTGATGATGGCGCTGGGCGCCTGGCCGCGGCTGCGCGCGCTGCGGCGCGCCGGTCGGCTGGACCTGATCGATGCCCACTTCGCCTATCCGGATGGTTACGCGGCCACCCTGCTGGGCCGCTGGCTGGGCGTGCCGGTGACGATCACCTTGCGTGGCACCGAGGCCCGCCTGGCCAAGGATCCGCTGCTCGCCCCCCTGGTGCGGCGTGCGCTTCAGGGGGCCACCCAGGTGCTCGCGGTGTCGGAGTCGCTGCGCCAGGTCGCCATCGGCCTGGGCCTGCCTTCGGACCGGGTTCGGGTGGTGGGCAACGGCGTGGACCTGGCGCGATTCCATCCGATGCCCCGCGACGAGGCCCGGCGCCTGCTCGACCTGCCGGCCGACGCGCCGGTGCTGATCAGCGTGGGCGGTCTCGTCGAGCGCAAGGGCTTCCACCGCGTGATCGAGTTGCTGCCCGCCCTGCGTGCGCGCTGGCCCGGGCTGCGGTACCTCGTCGTCGGTGGTCCGAGCCCGGAGGGCGACATGGGGCCCGACCTGCGCCGGCAGGTGGCCCATCTGGGTCTGCAGGACGCGGTGCGCTTCGTCGGGCCGGTGGCGCCCGACCAGCTGCGGCCGCTGTTGTCCGCCGCCGACCTCTTCGTGCTGGCCACGCGCAACGAGGGCTGGGCCAACGTCTTCCTCGAGGCGATGGCCTGCGGCCTGCCCGTGGTGACCACCGATGTCGGCGGCAACGCCGAGGTGGTCTGCCGCCCGGAACTGGGCACGGTGGTGCCCTTCGGCGACGCCGAGCGCCTGCTGGCCGCGATCGATGCGGCGCTGGCTGAACCCCGGGATGCCGCGACCCTGCGCCGCTATGCCGAGGACAACACCTGGGACCGTCGCGTGGACGATCTGCTCACCCTTTTCCGTGGCCTGCGGCCGCGTGGCCGCGCCGGCGCTGCGGACCGCTGGCACCCGACCGAGACCTCGCGATGAGCGGCTTGTACACCCGGTTTGTCTCTGGCTTGCTGTTCCCGCTGCACGAACGGCTGAAGCGGCACGACACGGTGGCCGTGCGGCGCCAGATGGAGCATACCCAGTGGTGGTCGCCCGAGCGCCTGCAGGAACTGCAGGTGCAGCGCCTGCGCGCCTTGCTGACCGAAGCGGGCCAGCGCGTGCCGTACTACCGGCAGCTGTTCCGCGACCTGGGCTTCGAGCCCACCCGCGTGCAGTCGCTGGCCGATCTGCAGCAACTGCCTTTCCTGACCAAGCCCATCATCCGCGCCAACACCGAAGCGCTCAAGCACGAACAGGCGCGTGGCCTGGCCCGCTTCAACACCGGCGGCAGCTCTGGCGAACCGCTGATCTTCTTCATCGGCAAGGAGCGTGTCAGCCACGATGTGGCCGCCAAGTGGCGCGCCACGCGCTGGTGGGGAGTGGACATCGGTGACCCCGAGATTGTCGTGTGGGGATCTCCGATCGAACTGGGGAGCCAGGATCGGATCCGTGCCTGGCGTGACCGGCTTTTGCGCACGGCATTGTTGCCAGCGTTCGAGATGAGTGAGACGAAGCTGGACGGCTTCGTCGCCGCCATTCGTTCCAGGCGGCCGAAGATGCTGTTCGGCTATCCCAGTGCCCTGAGCCACATTGCGCGGCATGCCGAACGACGTGGGCAGCGCATGGACGATCTGGGGATTCGTGTGGCCTTCGTCACCAGCGAACGGCTGTACGAGGATCAGCGGGTATCCATCGAGCGCGCCTTTGGCTGTCGCGTGGCCAACGGCTATGGCGGCCGCGACGCCGGATTCATCGCGCACCAGTGCCCGTCAGGCGGCATGCATTTGACTGCCGAGGACATCATCGTCGAGATCGTCGATGCGAACGGGCGTTTGTTGCCGCCGGGCCAGGCCGGTGAGATCGTCGTGACGCATCTGGCCACGCAGGACTTCCCCTTCGTCCGATACCGGACGGGCGATGTCGCCGTGGTCGATGACCGGGCTTGCCCGTGCGGACGCGGGCTGCCCATGCTGCGCGAGATCCAGGGGCGCACGACGGACTTCGTTGTCGCCTCGGACGGCACCGTGATGCACGGCCTGGCCCTGATCTACATACTCAGGGACCTGGCCGGTGTGAAGCAGTTCAAGATCACGCAGGAAACCCGGTTGCTCACCCGCATTGAAGTGGTTTCTGACGGAGTCTTCGAGCCCGAGCTCAAGGACGAGGTCGTCCGGAAGGTGCAGGCCCGCTTGGGCCAGGAGGTGGTTGTCCAGGTTGAAGCGGTGAGAGACATCGCACCCGAGGCATCGGGCAAGTTCCGCTACGTCGTCAGCAAGGTCGCGGCGACGCAGTCCGAGGTCGCTCGACATGCGTGACCTGCTCGTCGCCACCATCGTCTTCGGCGCGTTGCCCTTTGTGCTGAGGCGCCCGTTCCTCGGCATTCTGTTGATGGCCTGGCTCGGTTACATGAACCCGCACCGGCTGTGCTACGGATTCATCCTCAGCTTCCCGGTGGTGCAGATCGTGGCGATCTTCACCTTGCTTGGGATGATGATGATCAGGGAGCCTAAACGCATGGTTTGGGGGGTCGAGATCGTCCTCATCATCGTCCTGGTGAGCATGAAGGGCATCTCCACCTTGCTGGGCTTCTATCCAGAAGCGGCTCAGAACGATCTCATCCGTTTCGTCAAGATTCAGATCCTGACGTTCATGACCTTGATGCTTCTCACCAGTCCTCAGCGTGTCACTTTGCTGATCTGGGCCATCGTGGTTTCGCTGGGCTTCTATGGGCTCAAGGGGGGGCTGTTCACGCTCGCCCATGGTGGGGTCTACCGCGTGGAAGGGCCGTTCGGTACCTTCATCGGGGGCAACAATGAACTGGCCTTGGCGATGGTGATGACGATCCCGCTGGCGCGGTACCTTTATCAGCAGGAGTCGAGCAAGCTGGTCCGCCTGGGGCTGCTGATGCTGATGTGCCTGCTGGCCATCGCTGCCATCGGTACACAGTCCCGTGGTGCCTTGGTGGCACTGTCCATCACCGGATTCGTCTTCTGGTGGAAGGGCAAGAACAAGATCCTGTCTGGAATCCTGATTGCGGCGGCGGCCGCATTCATCCTGAGCTTCATGCCCGACTCTTGGTTCGAGCGCATGAACACCATCAAGACCTATGAGCAAGATGCCTCGGCCATGGGACGGATCAACGCTTGGTGGGTCGCGTTCCGGGTGGCCAACGAACACATGTTCGGTGGTGGCGCCGGGATGTGGACACCCGCCATCTTCCAGCGCCATGCCCCCGTGCCCAACGACGTCCACGACGTTCACAGCATCTATTTCGAGGTTCTTGGCGAGCAGGGTTGGCCCGGTTTGGTTGTGTTCGTGCTGCTGTTGGTCACCACGTGGTTCAAGTGCTGGTCGATCCAGCGCATGGCCAAGAAGCACCCCGATACCACGTGGGCCCGCGATCTCGCTTTGATGATCCAGGTGTCTCTCGTCGGCTACATGTCAGCCGGAACCTTCCTCGGCCTGGCGTATTTCGACTACCTGTACCACCTCATCGCGGTGGTTGTCGTGACGCATATGCTGGTCAAGCAGGCGCGGCGCGAACAACAGCCGAGTGACGCGCCGAAGCTTGATCTGTTCACTTCGCTTCGGGGCTTGATGGCGCGGCCTCAACGCCGCTCCTCCACATTCGGACTGCCATCGCCACACAGATAGGTCTCCGCGACTCGCTGCATGTCCGGAGGGCCATGCTCAGTCGGGCAAGCGTCGCAACCGATGCGGCGCAGCCCCTGACCAGTTGCGCAGACCGAGCACCGACTCCATTTCGCCATGTATGCCAGTCAGCCGCCGCCGCTTGTGACCGTTGTCGTCCCGGTCTACAAGGTGGAGCAGTATTTGGAGGCATGCGTACAGAGCATCTTGGCGCAAACCCACCAGCGCTTGGAGGTCTTGCTCATAGATGATGGTTCGCCGGACGGCTCGCCTGCCATTTGCGACCGTTTGGCGCAGCACGACGGACGAATCCGTGTGATCCACCAGACGAACCAGGGATTGTCCGCGGCGCGCAACACCGGCCTAGACGCCGCGAACGGCGAGTTCATCGCGTTCGTCGATTCGGATGACTGGATCGAGCCAGACATGGTCGAAGTCATGCTTCGCGGCTTGGTCGACCACGGGGCGGATCTGGCGTCGGTGATGCCGATTCCCGAGATCGAGGACGGGCTGTCGGCCGCATTTCCCCGCGTCGACCACGATGGCGTGGCGAAGACCTACGATCGGGAGGCCGCGCTGGAAGCACTGCTGCAAGACCAGAGGCTGCGAAACTTCGCCTGGTCATACCTGTATCGCACGCGCTTGTTCGACGGCGTCCGCTTCCCTCCCGGGCGGCGATTCGAGGACATCCACACAACCTACCGAATCTTCCTCAAGTGCAAGGTCGTCGTGTCCTTGCCGATGGCCAAGTACCACTACCGCATCCGCGCGGGCAGCATCACGCAGGCTGGAGGCATTGGCGGTCTGATCGAGCAGTACGAGGCCTTGCAGGCACGCCGAGAGGTTCTTGCCAGTCGCTACCCCCGCCTGAGGCCGAAGCTCCTGGCCCAGCAGTTCACATTGATCCCCCAAGTGTGGCTTGCTGCCGGTCGAATCGATCGGCGAGCGCGAGATCGATGGCGGAATGCACTTCAAGCCATGGCAACATTTGTGTCGCTCCACCGTGACGACATCGTCGCCGCAGTGGGCTTTGGGCGCGCGGGCAGGGTGCTGGTGCGGCTCTGCTCGATTCAGCGGTTTTGGGCCTACCGGGCGACCGCATTCCTGTTGGTCGCGATGCATGCTGCAAGCCGCAAGGATCGATAGCGACGGGAGACCGCCTTCCGCGCCCGGATGTGGCCGAGGCATTTCGGTGCCCCTGGAGCGCCATCTGGCGCGGGACGACGGTGCGCAGCCGGCGCATGCACGGCCCGAGCCGCCGCCTTTGGGAAGCTGGTTCGGTCCGATGGTCTCCGGTCTTGGAGGTTGGTCACCTGCGGCCAGTGCAGTGTGCTTCGTGTTGACGTGAGTCTTCGTTGCATCCTGGGCCGGCGCGGCAAGTCTTGCCCCACGTCTTCCAGAGGTTGTTTTGACTCGCTGTGATTCGTTGAATAACCGGTCGTGTTGTCCGTGAGGATCTTGGTCGGTCAGATTGGCTGGGAATTGGCTGGAGTTGAGTTGACGAGGACTCCGGTCTCTAGGTGGTCAGAGAAGGCTCGGTTTGATTTATGAGTTCAAGCCCGCGAAATTATCAAAATTACAGTGACTTGCTGTGGGTGCTGGTGTGGAAGAATGTCACGCTACGCTATAAGCAGAGTCGCCTTGGTCTGATGTGGCTGATACTGCGCCCGCTGATGCTGGTGGGCATCTTCATGGTGGTCAGAGGCTTTGTTGGTATTGACAGCGGTCAGGTCCCCTATGCGCTTCTGACTTACTGTGCCATGGTCCCCTGGACATTTTTCCAGGAGGCTGCAACCGATGGCGTCGGCAGTGTGGTTGGGCACGCCAACCTGATCAAGAAGATCTATTTCCCCCGCGTGATATTTCCCTTGGCCAGCTTGCTTACCAAGGCCGTGGAATTGATCGTCGGCCTGGCCATCCTGGCGCTGATGATGCTGTGGTTTCGCTGGGTTCCGGGCTGGCAGGCCCTATGGGTCGTGCCCATACTCCTCTACACCATGCTCGTTGCGCTGACCATCTCCTTGGCTGGGGCGGCTTTGAATGTGTTCTCGCGTGATCTGTCGCAAGGCGTTCCGTTGCTGCTGGGTCTGGTGATGTATCTGTCGCCCGTGATGTACCCTCTGGCGCTGGTACAGCGTGCGCTCCTGGAGCACCAAGCGGCTGGGCCGTCCAGCAGTTTTCTCTACACGCTTTACACGATGAACCCCATGGTGGGCGTCATCAGCAGCATGCAGCGCTGCCTGCTGGAGGATGTGCCGCCTGATTGGGCGGTGCTCTTGCCTGGCGCGGCCATGGTGGCGGTGCTGTTGCCGCTGAGCTACCTGTTCTTCAAGCGTGCTGAAGCCTACTTTGCCGATGTGATATGAGTGAGCGCACCCCCGATGCCAATGGGCAGCCTGTCATTGAAGTCAAGAATCTGACCAAAGCATACCGATTGGGTGTTCTGGAGAGTTTTCGCACCACTGCAAAGCGTCTGCTGGGGCGCGCGGTCGACAAGCAACGACAGTTCAAGGCGCTTGATGATGTCAGCTTCTCGATTCAGCCAGGGGAAGTCGTGGGCATCGTCGGCCACAACGGTGCTGGAAAGAGTACCTTGCTCAAGCATTTGTGTGGCATCACAACACCCACGAGCGGCAGCGTCACGGTCCGCGGCCGCGTCGCACCACTCATCGAGGTGGGTGCGGGGCTAATCGGCGAACTCTCGGGGCTTGAGAATATTTACCTGAATGGGGTGATTCTCGGGCAATCGAAGGCGGATATTGATGCCAAGGTCGACGAGATCATTGAGTTCTCCGAGCTCGCGGACTTCATTGATACACCCGTAAAGCGGTACAGCTCTGGTATGCAGGCTAGGCTGGGCTTTGC
>Ga0255300_1000059_pt1 | contig 11190 bp, 6 predicted proteins | sample MistaT_7_FD_183676 | JGI IMG/M metagenome (GOLD analysis project Ga0255300, IMG submission 183676) | Metatranscriptome of freshwater microbial communities from Mississippi River, Louisiana, United States - Miss_Cont_RepA_8d (Metagenome... | ecosystem: Environmental > Aquatic > Freshwater > River ...
CATCAGGTTGGCCAGTTCGACCGCGGACTTGACGTCCATCTTGTCGAACACGCGGGCGCGGTGCACCTCCACCGTGCGCACGCTGATGTCCAGCTGGTCGGCGATCAGCTTGTTGGGCAGGCCTTCGACCACCAGCCGCATCACGTCGCGCTCGCGCTCGGTCAGCTCGGACAGCCGATGCTGCAGTTGTTGAAGGCGTGTGCGCTCGCTCAGACGGGTGCGCGAGAGGCCCAGGGCTTGCTCCACGCGGTCGACCAGGGCGTTGTCGGAAAAGGGTTTTTCGCAGAAATCGAAGGCGCCGCGTTTGACGCTGTCCACCGCCGTGGGCACATCGGCGTGGCCGGTCAGGAAGATCACGGGCCAGGCCTGTGCAATGCCGCTTGCGAGCAGCTGCTCGAACAGCGCCAGCCCGCTCATGCCGGGCATGCGCACGTCCAGCAAGATGCAGCCGGCCTGACGGGTCCAGACGCTGCGCTGCACGTCAAGTTCGGCCAGAAAGCTTTCGGCGCTGTCAAAGCTGCTGCTGAGTAGGCGACGCGTGCGCAGCAGCCAGGCCATGCCTTCGCGCACGCTGGCATCGTCGTCAACGATGTAGACCGTGGCATCCGAGGGAGTGAGCATGGCGCGATTTTAGGCCGCCACACAAGCGTTGGGTCGCGAGGACGGTGTCGGCAGGTTGAAGCGGAAGATGGTGCCGGCCGGCCTGTTGGGGCCATGTTCCAGGTGCCCGCCATGCTGCTCGATGACGGTTCGGCACAGGCTCAGCCCCAGGCCCATGCCTTCGGCCTTGGTGGTGAAGAAGGGGGTGAAAAGCTGCTCGGCCACGGCAGGGTCGATGCCACTGCCCTGGTCGGCCACGCTGAATTCGAGCCAGCTCTGCTGGGCGTTCGAGGCAGCCCGGCGCACTTGCAGCACCAGCAGGCGCTGGCGGCATTCGGGGCGGTCCATGGCCTGCATGCCGTTGCGCGCCAGGTTCAGCAGCACTTGCTCGACCATGGTGCGGTCGCAGACGACGGGCGGCAGGTCGGGGGCGAGCTCGGTGCGCACCTGCACACCGAGCTTGCGCGCCTGCAGGCTCACCAGCGGGGCAATCGCATCGAGCAGCACCTGCGGCGCCACCGACTCACGCGCCTGGTCGCGGCGGCGCACAAAGTCGTGCACGCTGTTGATGACGCGGCCTGCCCGGCCGGCCTGCTCGGCGATGCGGCGCAGCGCCATGTGCACATCACTGAGGGTTTCGCCGCCGGGGCCGGGGGTGTCGAGCAGGTTGAGCGAGCCGTTGGCGTAGCTGGCGATCGCGGCCAGGGCTGGTTGAGTTCGTGGCTGAGCAGGGAGGCCATTTCGCCCACGGTGGCCAGTCGTGCCGTGGCTTGCAGACGTTCCTGGCTGGCGCGTGAGAGTTCTTCCACGCGGCGCTGCTCGCTGATGTCCAGGATGGCGCTCATCCAGCCGGCCTGCTCACCGTGCGCGCCAATCAGCGGCGCTTCAATGATCAGGACTGGAAAATGTGTGCCGTCCTTGCGCATGAAGACCGATTCGTAACCTTCGCGCGGCGGGGTGTTGCCGGCCAGCCGGATGGCCTGGCGCTGCTGGTATTCGCCCACCATCTCGGGGGGCCAGTAAGGCATGGGCGCACTCTGGCCAATGAGTTCGCTGGCCTCGAAGCCCACCATCTCGCAGAACGCGGGATTGACGTAGGTGATGCGGCCTTCGCGGTCGCGTGCCCGCAAGCCGGTGACCAGCGAGTTCTCCATCGCCTTGCGGAAAGCCAGTGCGTCGGCCAGCTCGCGTTCGGCCTTCAGGCGCCGACGTGAGTCCCGCACCAGCAGCACCACCACCGTGATCAGCGCGATCGACATGGCGGTCACCAGCGCGGTGAGCACATTCGGGAACAGATCGGGTGCGCTGCGCCGCCCGTCCATGCGCAAGACCAGGGTGTTGCCCGGCAGGTCCAGCAGTTGCTGCGCGGTAAACAGGCGCTGGCCGCGGCGGTCCGTGCCGGCCATGGCCAGCCTTGTGCCATCGGCTTCGGTGAAGGACACCATGTTGCGCCGCGCAAAGGTGTGGCCCAGGCGTTCGACCAGCAGCTCCTGCAGGCTGTAGACCAGCACCAGGTAGCCGCTCAGGCGACCGTTGGCCATCTGCGGCATGCACAGTTCCATCACCTCCATGCCCAGACCATCGCTCATGGGCAGGTAGTAACTTCCGGAGTAGGCCGGACCGTTGAACTGGCGGGCGCGCAGGCACGAGCGCACCATCTCGTTGAGGTTTTCGTCGCGGGAGGTGCGGTTGAAGGTGGGCGCGCGCAGTGGCGAATCTTCGGCATCCAGCAGTTGCCATTGCGGGTCCCGTTGCTCCACGCGCAGCCATTCCCGTTTGTCGCGCAACAAGGCTTGCAGGGCTTCCTGGCGAGAGCGTTCGCTGGCGGGGGTGGACTGCACGCCTTGCAGCGCCTGCACGTCGCGCGCCAGTGCGGTGCGCAGATCGCTGACAGCATCCTGCGTGTCGCGTTCGAGTTCAGCCTGCACCTGGCTGGCCTCGTAGCGGCCGGCCAGCCACACCAGGGTGCCAAGCAGCACCAGCACCAGACCGATCAATGCCAGCCACAGGGCCAGCCGGTCAGCACGCCAGGGCAGCAGGTCGTCCAGGGTGCGGTGCCAGCCTTGCAGCCGGCGCTGCCAGTGCAGACGCCAGGTCGTGAGCGTGTCCGTCATGGCTGACGTCCTGGCGCTGTGTTGTGGCCCGGCTGTTCGATGCGGGTCACGCGCGGTTCGCTCCAGCTGCCGTCGATGACAAACTCCTGTACCGCTGCCTTGGACAGCGGGGCGGTCAGCAGCCACTGGGCCAGGTAGGCAGTCAGACCCACCACGGGGTTGATGGCCAGACCGGCCACCACCGAAGCCCCACCCGCATTGAGCTGGGGCAGGATCAGGACCCGCAGTTGCTGGGTCTCGCGGGCGATGTCGGCCGAGCCGTCCATTTTCACTACCGCGTTGACGCCTTCGATCTGGAGATTGCGGGTCGAGGCGATGCCTTGCTGGATCTGCACATCCCCCTGCACCGTGTCGAATGAAAAGCCTTCAAAGAACACGTCGCGAAAGTCCAGCAGCAGCCGCCGCGGCAGGCCTTGCAGGCTGAGTACGCCCAGCAGCTTGGCGACGCCAGGGTCGGCCTTGAGGAACTGGCCGCGACCCATCTTGATCTGGAACTGGCCTTGCAGAGAAGGGTAATGCAAGGCCAGGGGCGAGCCGTTCCAGCCAATCTGGCCTTCGAGCTGACCAGCGCCCGCGCGCAGGGCCTCGGGTGTGCCCAGGCGCGTGAGCAAAGCGCCGGCATCCTGCACCTCGAGCCGGAAGGTCATTTCGGTACGACGCGGGCGGTTGTCGGCCGGTGCGGCCCATCGACCGGAGGCGCGCAGCGCGGCCTCGGGCACGGTGACGTTGAATTTTTGCAGCTGCCATTCACGCACGGCACCCACGCGTGGGGAGCGCGATTCCTGATTGGTCGCCTCGATTTCCACCCGGCCCAGGCGTTTGCCGCGCAACACCAGATCATCGATCTGGATGTCCAGGGCAGGCATGGCTGTGGGCGGAGTTTCCATGATCGACTCCACCTCCCCAACGGCCGATGGGGGCAGGTTCAAACGGGCCAACCGGGCGAAGAGCCGGGCAGGTTGCTGGCGGCCGGGCTGGTTGTACTGGGCATGGCCGCTGAGCTCGCGGGCGTCGATGTTGGCCCGCCAGGTGGTGCCGTCGCGGGTGATGCCTGCCACCACATCGTGCAGCGTGCGGCCCTGTGTGGTCAGCGTGCCGGTCTGCAGGCCCAGTCGATTGGGCAGGTAGCTGCGCCAGGCGTCATCGCCGTCATCGGCTGTGACGGTGCTGGGCAGCGCCGCCTCCCAGGCGTCCAGGGGCAGATCGTCCAGCCGCACCACGGCCGATACCCCTTGCTCGGGCAAAGAGCTTGCACCACCCGTGCGGGTGCCGATGGCCAGATTGCCGCGCACCACCCGTGGGCTGGGGCCGGACAGGTCGCGCACGTAGACCGCCGACACCATGGAGCCGATGTCGATCTGCAGCTGGTCACGTGAGCCGGCCGGTGGGGTGTCCAGCACTTTGGTGCTGATGGCCAGCGGCAAGGCCTGTGCGGCCCGCTTGCCCAACGGGGCTGGCAGGTTCAGCTCCAGCCCCTCCAGGCTGCTGCGCACGCTGATTTCGGGCTGGCCGTTGCGCCAGCCGAGGGTGGCGGTGTAGCCGGTCTGCCCTTTGGCCTGGCGTCCGAGCGTATCCAGTGGCTGGAGGTTGCGTGCCGCGCGCAGCCCGTCGGCGGTGATCTGGCCTTGTGCACGGATCAGCAGCCGGGGTTCGCCGGCCGGGATGTTGCCTGCACGCAGACCCCCTTCGAGCCGGCTGGTGCCGCCCAGCAGGCGCGTCTGCACGCCTTGCAGGCTGAATCCCGTTTCGGTGAACTGAACCGTGCCCTGGGCCTTGCCGAGCATGGGCACATGCGGAGCCATCTGCACATCGTTGCCCGACAGGGACACACTGCCCTGCAGCTTGCTGTCCTGACTGCGCAGGATGGGGATGGTCAGGTTGAGTTTGCCCTGCAGGTTGCCGCTGGCCGTCGCCTGGGTCAGTGCGCCGGAAAGCATGCGGTCTACCGGTGACTGCGCCAGGGTGCGAAGCACCTGCTGGGCCGGGCCTTTGAGCTCGGCCTGGAGGTTGAGCTGCGGGTCCTTGGCCAGTTGGGGGATGTCAGCGCGCAGTTGAGCAATCTGGATGGCCTGACGGCCTTCGCCCAAGCGTGCGCTGGCAGCTGAGAGTTTCATGCCCTGCCGCTCGAAGACCAGTTCACCTTGCAGGCCTTGCAGGGTGGGCCAGGGCAGGCTACCCGCTGGCAGCAGCGCGGGGGGCAGGTAGGCCATGTCCACGTCCTGCAGGTGACCGGCAAAACGGAATTCACCGTCACGCGCATGCGCCATGGGGACCTTGTCCAGGTCTCCCTTGATGCGGATCTGCAGGCCGTTCACCCGGCCTTTGCGCACGCTGTCGCGCACATAACGGCGCACATCGGCGCTCAGGCCCAGGGGCAGGTAACGGTAGATCTTGCCAGCGTCTGCCCGCGCCACTTGGGCCTGCAGATCGAGCATGCCCAGCTGGCTGGAGGCCAGCGGTTGCCACTGGCCCTGGCTCTGGCCCTGCAGGTCTTCGTTGGACAACTGCGCTTTCCATTGCACGGCACTCAGCTGCTGCCCCTGCAGCTGCCAGCGCAGGTCGGCCTGAAGCTGTTGCACCGTCACCGCGTCTTCTTCCAGCAGGCCGGGCCAGGACAGCCAGCTGTCCTGGCCCATCTTCAGCTGCAGCTGGCCACCTCGCTGGCTGAACTGTGCGCTGATGTGTGCACCCTGCAGGCCGGGGCCACGCATGTTCGAGGCGGCCACGTTCTGGATGCGCAGCTGGTCGGCGTCGATCTCCCCCTGGTATTGCTGCATGGCGTCGGCCGGGCCTTCCCACTGCAGGCGCAACGCGCGCACCTGGCCTTCCACGGCGTGGTCGTTCAGACGGGCATGCCAGTGCTCGGGCAGCGGCAGGCGCAGCGCGACGTCGCGCAAGGCCTGCAGGTCCAGCTGTTCACCTTGCACCAGACCTTTGGCGTGCTGGCTGCCCTGGGCCTGGCTGTATTTGACCGAGACATTGCCGCCGGGCCAGGTCAGTCCCTGGTCGCTCACGAAAGCCAGCTGCTGGGTGCTGACCGACCAGTCGTGTTCCCCCTGGTGGCCCGATACCCGCCCCGAAATCTGCTGAAAACCCAAGGGCTGCAGTTCGGGTTTGAGGCGAAGGCTGACGGCTTGCAGGTCCAGGTCGGCCGCACCGCTGGCCCATTCACCCTTTGCAATGTCGGACCACAGCCTCAGGCGGCCCTGGCCGGACAACAGATCCACACCGAGCCGCACATGCTGGCGCAGGTGCGAAACATCCACCCGTGGGAAATGGGCGAAGGCCTGGCCGCGCCAGTCCTTCAAGTTTCCAGGGTGGGAAGACAACAGGCCGCGGTGGAAGTTGCCCATCAGCACGAACCGTTCGCCCCATTCGGTGGGCGGAGTGGCGTCCAGGCGCAGGTCGTGTCTGTGCAGGGCGTTGCGCAGCACGATGTCCACATCGGTCAGCGTGAGCGCCGGGGCGTCCTCGGGATGGTGGCCGGTGCTTTGGTGCGCGCGCTCGGACGTCCAGCGCACGGTGCCGCCACGCACCACCACTTCGCGCTGGTCAAACAACCAGTCCGCGGCGGCGCTGTTTTCGCTGCCGGGTGTGCCCAGCGTGAGACCGGCCACCAGCCACTGGCCTGAGGCGGTGTGCCGCACATCGAGTTCCGGCCGGTCCAGCACCAGTTGTTCCAGATTCAGGCTGAGCACTGAGCGCACGCTGATGGCCACCACCACGCGGGGCAGGCTCAGTGCGGGGCGACCTTGCGCATCGAGCAGCCGGATCTCGCGCAGCTCGAATGAAGGGGCCCAGCCGGTCGATTCGGCCTGCAGCGCACCGATCTGAACCGGCATGCCCATGGTGCGTGTGGCCAGCCGCTCCAGCGAGGGGCGGAAATCGCCGATTCGCGGCACAATCCAAAGATGAAGGGCAGCCCATCCCATGCCGATGCACAGACCGACGGTCAGTGCAATCCAGGCCAGGGCGCGCGACAGCCGCGTCAGCCAGGAGGGGGAATCGGAATGCGTGGGCACAGGAAGCCTGTCTTTGAATCAGAAAGTCAGCAGGAATTATGACCGGCAGTGAGCACCGTGACGCGCAAGATTTGACCGCCTCGCCCTCTCTTTTGGACCTTGCATCACATTCCCGTTTTGTGCAGCGCCTGCAGCGTCGCTATGCCGATTTGCTGCCACTGCTGCCAGCGGGTGCCCCCACCCGTGACAGCCTGACCGATGCATTGGCGGCCTTGCGCGCGCGGGGCCTGGCGCTGGACGCTGCCTTGCGCGTGTTGCGTCAGCTCACGCTGGAGCGGCTGGTTCACCTGGACACCGAGCAGCAGGCCCCCCTGGACACCGTCACCCGCGCCATGACCTGGCTGGCCGAAGTCACGCTGGACGCCGCCTGGCAGCAGGTGCAAATCGACCTGGACGCGCTGCACGGCATGCCCACCACCCCAAGCGGCCAGCGCGCCGAGCTGTGGATCATCGGCATGGGCAAGCTGGGCGCGCGCGAACTCAATGTGTCCAGCGACATCGACCTGATCTACGTGTACGACGAGGACGGCGAGACCACCGGCAATGCCGAGGGCCGTGGCCGATTGTCCAACCAGGAATACTTTGCCCGCGGTGTCAAACGCATGTATGCGCTGATCGGTGACACCACCGAACACGGCTTCGTGTTCCGAGTTGACTTGGCCTTGCGGCCCAACGGCAACTCCGGCCCCAGCGTGGTCTCGCTGGGCGCTTTGGAGGAATACCTGCTGGTGCAGGGCCGCGAATGGGAGCGCTTTGCCTGGATGAAGAGCCGCGTGGTGGCCCCGCGCAGCGCGGTGCTCAATGGCTCGGCCCAGCAATTGCGCGGCGCGGTGTTGCCCTTCGTGTTTCGCCGCTACCTCGACTACAACGTGTTCGAGTCGTTGCGGGTGCTGCACCAGCAGATCCGTGACCACGCCAGCAAGCGCAGCGCCGGTCACCCCGAGCGCGCCAACGACGTCAAGCTCTCGCGCGGCGGCATCCGCGAAATCGAGTTCACTGTGCAGCTGCTGCAGGTGGTGCGCGGCGGTCAGTTCCCTGAACTGCGCACCCGCCCCACGCTGGACGCGCTGCAGCGCGTGGCCAAGGCTGGCCTGATGCCGCAAGCCACGGCCGACGCGCTGAGTGCGGCCTACATCTTTTTGCGACGTGTCGAGCACCGCATCCAGTACCTCGACGACCAGCAGACCCACATGCTGCCCACCCACGACGGCGACCTGGAATGGATCGCAGCAACGCTGGGGCATCCCGACGTGCGCAGCTTCCTGACCACGCTGGACACCCACCGCGAACTGGTGGCCCAGGAATTCGACACCCTGCTCGGCGGTGACCGCGAATGCAAGGGCTGCAACGGCAAGAACGGCCACAAGAACGGGCGCGAACATGCCGAACTCGAAGCCGTGCTGGGCGAGTTTCCGCAGGCGGTGCGCGAGCGCCTGATGCAATGGAACGACAACCCGCGCGTGCATGCCCTGCGTGAAGACGCCCGTGGTCGCCTGCTGCGCCTGCTGCAACGCACCGCGCAATGGCTGTCTGAAGAGCGCTTCAACGAAGACGCGGTGCTGCGCATGGCCGACTGGATCGAGCCTTTGCTGCGCCGCGAGATTTACCTGTCGCTGCTGCTGGAGCGCCCCGCCATCCACGAGCGCCTGCTGCGCCTGCTCGGTGCGGCGCGCTGGCCGGCGCGCTATCTGGTCAAGCACCCGGGCGTGATCGACGAGCTGGCTGGCGGCAACCTCTTTGGCAGCCGCTTCGACCCCGCCGAGTTCGAAGCCGAACTGGAATCGCGTCGTGCAGCACTCAAGCGCACCGGCGAAGACGACGAGGAAAGTCTGCTCGACCTGCTGCGCCGTGCGCACCACGCCGAGCAGTTCCGCACGCTGGCGCGCGACGTCGAGGGCGTGCTCACCGTGGAACAGGTGGCCGATGACCTCAGCGCGCTGGCCGATGCCGTGCTGCGCGTGACCGCGCGCTGGTGCTGGGACCGCCTGAAAAACCGCCACCGCGACGAACCCCGCTTTGCCGTCATCGGCTACGGCAAGCTCGGCGGCAAGGAGCTGGGCTACGGCAGCGATCTGGACATCGTGTTCGTCTACGACGACGAAGACGAGCGCGCCCAGGAGGTCTACGCCGCCTACGTGCGCAAGCTGATCAACTGGATGACCGTCAAGACCGGCGAGGGTGACCTCTACGAGATCGACACCGCGCTGCGCCCCAACGGCAACTCAGGCCTGCTGGTCACCCGCTTTGAGGCCTACGCCGACTACCAGCAGCAGCGCGGCAGCAACACCGCCTGGACCTGGGAACACCAGGCCATGACCCGCGCCCGTTTTGTGATGGGGCTGGAAAGCTTGCATCCGGCGTTTGATGCCGTGCGCCACGCGGTCATCTGCGCGCCGCGCGACGCCGCCAGCCTGAAAGCCGAGATTGTGGCCATGCGGGACAAGGTCCGCGAAGCGCATGCAGAGCCCCAAGGCCGCTTTGAGCTCAAATACAGCCCCGGCGGCATGGTGGATGTGGAGTTTGTGGTGCAGTACCTGGTGCTGCTGCGCACCGCCGGCCATCCTGAACTGGCTGACAACGTGGGCAACATTGCCCTGCTGCACCGTGCCGAGGCGGCTGGTTTGCTCACGCCTGGCATGGGCCAGGCGGCGGCCAATGCCTACCGTGAAATGCGCCGCCTGCAGCACCGGGCCCGGCTCAACGAAGATCCGACCGCGGTGCCCGTTGAATCCATTCAGGTGCAGCGCGATGCGGTGCTGACCCTGTGGCGGCATGTGATGGGCTGAGCAGGTGGCAATTTGCCCGACAATCGGGGCCCGATTTCATTGACCAGCCGGAACATGACCGACACCACCCGCCCCGAATTGCCTGACCACCTGTCCATCGACCCCCGCAGCCCGCATTTCGTGGCCGCGATTTTCGAGCACGACATCGGCATCCGCTTCAACGGCAAGGAGCGCGCCGACGTGGAGGAGTACTGCATCAGCGAAGGGTGGATCAAGGTGCCCGCCGGCAAGACGGTGGACCGCAAGGGCAACCCCCTGATGCTCAAGCTCAAGGGCAAGGTCGAGGCCTTCTACAAATGAAAAAGGCCCCTGCGGGGCCTTTTGACCGGGTGCCGTTCAGGCCCGCGGGATGCAGTCGATGAAGCTTTGGCGCTGCATCAGCTTGTCAAACAGCTTGTGCAGGTTGGGGTGGGCCGAGCGCCAGTCGATTTGCGGGAAACGGAAATCGAGATAGCCCAGCGCGCAGCCCACGGCGATGTCCGACAGGCTCATGTGGATGCCAGAGCAAAACGGCTTGTCGCCCAGGCCCTGGGCCATGGCTTCCAGTGCACGTTCGATCTTGGTTAGCTGGCGATCGATCCACGCCTGGCTGCGTTCGCTGTCAGTGCGGCCGGCCCAGATGGCCTCCATGCGCGCGAGCAGAGCGGCGTCCATCACGCCGTCGGCCAGGGCTTCCCAGGTCTTGACTTCGGCGCGTTCGCGCCCGCCCGTCGGAATCAGCTTGCCCACGGGCGAGAGCGTGTCCAGGTATTCCACGATCACGCGCGAGTCGAACACCGCCTCGTGGCCTTCCATGATCAGGCAGGGCACCTTGCCCAGCGGGTTGGATTCGTGGATGCGCGTGTTGGCAGACCAGACGTCCTCGGTGACAAATTGGTAATCCAGCTTCTTTTCAGCCAGCACGATGCGGACCTTGCAGACGTAGGGGCTGGTGAGTGAACCGATGAGTTTCATGGGGGGACTGGAAAAAACTGCAGGCGCCGATTTTAGGGGGAACCCTCAGGCGTTCTCGGGGTTCATCGGTGGGGGGTGGATCGAAAACATCGGGTAAACCCGCCCCGCCTACAATCGGGGGATGAACTTCAGCCCGATTTCCGCCCTCTCGCCGCTGGATGGCCGTTACGCCAGCAAACTCAACGCCCTGCGCCCTCTGGTCAGTGAGCTGGGTTACATGCACCGCCGCGTGCAGGTCGAAATCGCCTGGTTCATCGCCCTGTCGGACGCCGGTTTTGACGAGTTCAAGCCGCTTTCCCCCGGCGCCCGCGCTTACCTTGCCGGCTTGGTGAAAAATTTCAGCGAGGCCGACGGCGTGGCCATCAAGGAATTCGAGAAGACCACCAACCACGACGTCAAAGCCGTCGAATACTGGATCAAATCCAAATTCAAGGACCGCCCCGAGCTGGAGAAGGTGGCCGAGTTCGTGCACTTCGCCTGCACCAGCGAAGACATCAACAACACCAGCCACGCCCTGCAGATCAAGCACGCCCGTGCCGAGGTCATGCTGCCCGGCCTGGACGGCATCATCGCCAAGCTGCGCGAGATGGCCCACCAGTTTGCCGATGTGCCCATGCTCAGCCGCACGCACGGCCAGACCGCCAGCCCCACCACCGTGGGCAAGGAGCTGGCCAACGTGGTGGTGCGCCTGTCGGGTTGCCGCGACAAGATCGC
>Ga0255300_1000060_pt1 | contig 11086 bp, 10 predicted proteins | sample MistaT_7_FD_183676 | JGI IMG/M metagenome (GOLD analysis project Ga0255300, IMG submission 183676) | Metatranscriptome of freshwater microbial communities from Mississippi River, Louisiana, United States - Miss_Cont_RepA_8d (Metagenome... | ecosystem: Environmental > Aquatic > Freshwater > River...
CCAGGCTCTGGCGCAGCGCCAGGCCGAACCGGCATTTGAGGCTCAGGCACAACTCGATGGCCTGGTCCGAGCAGGTCCGCTGGCGGCCTCGTTTGCCGCTGGCCGGCGCGTACCACTGCATGTCCCGCTCCAGCCACATCGTCAGCGAGCCTCGGGCCTCAGCGCGGCGTTGTACGCCTTCCAGTTGGTGGTCTTGTAGCGCCGCCCGGCTTGCCTCGGTTCACTCACGCGGCGAGCCAATCAGGCCGCACAGGGTGGTTTATGCAACAAAGCCCCATGGCGGTGCAAATTTGCAAAGCCGTTCCGCAACCCTGAGGTATCCGGGACCCTGAATATTGGGCACACTTGCAACACGTACCACCAAATAGTGAATCGAATTCACTCGGATTTCTGCAGCGACGAGACATAAGCCACTTTTTCACTCACCAAGATCATGATTATGAATACCCGCCACCCATCTGTCGTGACACCCGTTCATCACTTTATCGGAGGAAAATTCCATCCATCCACGACAAATGAATGGCGCGATCTTGTGAACCCAGCCACGCAAGAAATTATAGGACGCGTTCCATTTGCAACGTCCGACGAGGTCGACGCTGCGGTCGCTTCGGCCAAAGAAGCATTCAAACAATGGCGAAATACATCCTTGAGTACCCGGATGAGGGTCATGCTCAAGCTCCAGCAATTAATCCGGGAAAATACCAAGGAACTTTCCGCGCTGATTTCTCGGGAAACCGGCAAGCCGGTTTCCGATGCAATGGGGGAAATCGGGCGCACCCTAGAAGTCGTGGAGTACGCCTGCTCCATCACAGTCTTGCAACAGGGAGATTTCGTTGAAAACGCGGCCACCGGCGTTGAAACCTACAGCCTGTTGCAACCACTGGGCGTGGGCGCGGGTATCACGGCATTCAATTTCCCGGTCATGGTGCCGTGTTTCATGTTCCCGATCGCGGTCGCGGCCGGCAACTGTTTCGTTCTCAAACCGTCCGAGCTGGCTCCCACTTCCACATTGCGCCTGGTCGAGCTGGCGCATGAAGCGGGCCTGCCTCCCGGCGTTCTGAATGTGGTGCACGGCGGCGCCGACGTCGTGAATATGATTTGCGACCACCCCGATATCAAGGCCGTGTCGTTCATCGGTTCCACCCACGTGGGAACGGCCGTGTATCGGCGCGCATCCGATGCGGGCAAGCGCGTCCAGTCGATGATGGGTGCCAAGAACCATTGCATCGTCATGCCGGACGCGCACAAGGGACAGGCCATCAACCATCTCATCTCTTCAGCGTTCGGCTCGGCAGGTCAGCGCTGCATGGCCAACCGGGTCGCCGTATTGGTCGGCGAAGCGTCCAAATGGGCTGACGAAATCGTCGAGAAAACACGAGCCCTCAAGCTGGGGGCGGGCAATGATGACCACGCCGACCTGGGACCGCTGGTCAGCAAGGATGCCATGAGGCGAGTGGTCAGCCTGATCGACAGCGCCGTCAGCGAGGGCGGGAAAATGCTTCTGGACGGCCGCGATTGCGTAGTGCCGGGTTACGAGAATGGCAACTTCGTCGGGCCGACGATATTGGCGGACGTGAAACCGGGCATGGAGGCCTATGACCAGGAAATATTCGGACCGGTGCTGAATCTTCTGACTGCCGATACGCTGGACGAAGCCATTGCGCTGATCAATGCGAATCCAAACGGCAATGGCACTTCCATTTTTACCGGGAGTGGCTGGGCGGCACGGAAATTCCAGAATGAAATCGACGTGGGTCAGGTGGGGATCAACGTGCCCGTGCCGGTGCCCGTCGCCTATTTCAGTTTCAGCAGTTCTCGGGGCTCCAAGCTCGGCGACCTGGGGCCGAACGGAAAGCAGGCCGTCCTTTTCTGGACGCAGACAAAGACCGTGACGGCACGCTGGTTCGAGCAGGAGTCGGCGGCCGAGAAGATCAACACCGTATTTCCAGCCTGAGGGTTCGGCCATGAATCTCGCATTCGTCGGCCTGGGCCACATGGGCCTGCCCATGGCCTTGAACCTGCTCAAGGGCGGCATCCCGGTGACCGGTTTCGACCTGTCTGCCGGGCAGATGGACGCGTTGGCCGCCGCCGGCGGCCGCCGCGCGGCGAGCGCGGCGGATGCCGTCGCCGGGGCGAACGTGGTGATCACCATGCTGCCCGCCTCGAAGCACGTCGAGGCGCTGTACCTCGGGGAGCACGGGATCCTGGCCCATGCGCCCCAAGGTACCTTGCTCATCGACTGCTCGACCATCGCGCCCGAGTCGGCGCGCAAGGTGGCCCAGGCGGCATCCGCGAAGGGGTTTCCCATGATCGACGCGCCCGTGTCCGGCGGCACGGGCGGGGCGAAGGCCGGGACGCTCACCTTCATCGTCGGCGGCGAGGCCGCCGGTCTTGACCGGGCGCGTCCCGTGTTGGAGAAGATGGGCCAGAACATCTTTCATGTCGGCCCCGCAGGCGCAGGCCAGACCGCCAAGGTCTGCAACAACATGCTGACCGGTATTCTCATGATCGGCACCAGTGAAGCCCTGCGCCTGGGCATGGCCCACGGCATCGGTCCCAAGGTGCTGTCCGAGGTGATTGCCAAAAGCACCGGCCGCAACTGGGCCCTGGAATCGTACAACCCCTGCCCCGGAGTGCTGGAAAGCGCGCCGGCGACGCATGGCTATGCCGGTGGCTTCGGCGTCGATCTGATGCTCAAGGACCTCGGGCTCGCGGTCGAGAGCGCGGTGGGCGTCGGCGCCTGCGTGCCCCTGGGCGCATTGGCCAGGAACCTGTACGACATCCACAGCAAGGCAGGCAATGGGGGCCTTGACTTCGCAAGCGTATTCAAGCTTTTCACATCCAAGTCAGATGCCAATCCCGCCGGAAGCTGTCCCTGAACAACCGGGTCGACTCTCGATTCATTAAAACCAATGGAGACTGAAAAATGGAACAAGCATTGCACCACGCGCAAGATGCGCATCGATCAGCCGCACCGGTTGGCGAATTCGATGCCATCGTCATAGGGGCCGGTTTTGCGGGGCTCTATGCGCTTCACAAACTGCGTCAGCAAGGGCTGAAGGTACGTGTCCTGGAGGCCGGGCGGGATGTGGGCGGAACTTGGTACTGGAACCAGTACCCCGGTTCACGCTGCGATATCGAAAGTCTGGAGTACTCCTACTCCTTCGACGACGATCTGCAGCAGGAATGGCATTGGCCTGAGCGTTTTGCCACTGCGCCCGATATCCAGCGCTACGCCTCGCATGTCTCTGAACGCTTCGATTTGCGAAAAGATATCCAGTTTTCTATCCGGGTTGTCTCGGCTGTTTTCGACAGCAAAAAGAACCTGTGGACGGTGCATACGGATCAAGGGCAAACCTTGTCCGCCCCTATCTGCGTGATGGCCACCGGAAACCTGTCCCTGCCCCGGGTTCCCCAGTTTCCAGGCCTGGAAAACTACAAGGGCAAGTGGTACCACAGCGGGCTCTGGCCCAAGGAAGGCGTGGATTTCTCCGGCCAGCGCGTCGGCGTGATCGGAACGGGCTCCTCTGGCATCCAGATCATCCAAGAGATGGCCAAACAGGCCAAGCATCTGTACGTGTTCCAGCGGACCGCGAACTTTTCCGTACCGGCTCAGAACCGTCCGACGACGGACGAATATGAACGCTCCTTCAAGGACCGGTACGCCGAGGTTCGCGCAGAGGAGCGCCAGACGCCGTTCGCGATCGCGGGCCACCAGCCGCCCACTCAATCCGCGCTGGAAGCGTCCCCGCAGGAACGCCAAGCGGCCTATGAAAAGAAATGGCAGACCGGCGGCAACATCAGCTTCCTGTATGCATACAACGACCTGATGACCAACCGGGAGGCGAACGAGACTGCCTGCGAGTTCGTCCGCAGCAAGATCCGGCAGATCGTGAAAGACCCCCAGACCGCCGAACTGCTCTGCCCCACGGGGCATCCTATTGGCGCCAAACGCCTGTGCATGCATACCGACTATTTCGACATGTACAACCGTGACAACGTCACGCTGGTCGATGCCAAATCGGCGCCGCTGCAGGAGATCACCGCCAAGGGAATTCGCAGCACCGAGGTCGAGTACGAGTTGGACGCGATCATCTTCGCCACCGGGTTCGATGCCATGACCGGCGCGCTCCTGGACATCGACATCAAAACCGACGATGGCAAGTCGCTCAGGTCGAAATGGTCCGAAGGACCGCGCACCTACCTGGGGCTGATGACCTCCGGTTTCCCCAACCTGTTCATCATCACCGGCCCGGGCAGCCCTTCGGTCAAGACCAACATGATTTCATCGATCGAGCAACATGTGGACTGGATCGCCGATTGCGTTGCGCACATGCAGGTCAACGGCTACACCCGCATCAACCCCGTACCGGCCGCTGAGAACGACTGGGTCGATCACGTCAACGAAGTGGCCGACAAGACGCTCTACCCGTTGGCCGACTCCTGGTACGTCGGTGCAAACATTCCCGGAAAACCCCGCGTCTTCATGCCCTACGTCGCCGGTCTCGACAAGTATCGAAAGATATGCGAGCAGATCGCGCAGGACGGCTACCGGGGCTTTGCGCTGTCCCGCTGACTGGCCGCTCGCTCCGGTCCTTCAAGGCGCGGCGACGTGGTGATCGTTCGCGCCTAAATATCCACCAAATACAGGAGACAAACACCATGAATCAAAAACTGCATCAGTGCATTCTGGCGGGAGCTGCCTGGCTCCTGGCATCCTCCGCGGCCATCGCGCAAACCCCTGCAGCGCCGCCGCCACCCCTAAAGATTGGCGTGCTGACCGACATGTCCAGCATCAATTCGCACATGGGCGGGGCGGGTGCCGTCATCGCGGCCAAGATGGCGGTGCAGGACTTCGGCGGCAAGGTCAACGGCCGCGCCATCGAAGTGGTATCCGCGGACCACCAGGGCAAGCCCGAAGTGGCGGCCACTATCGCCCGCAAATGGTATGAGAACGACGGGGTGGAGGTGATCACCGAACTCACCAACTCCGCCGTAGCCATCGCGGTGCAGAACTTGGCGAAGGGCCTAGGGAAGATCAACATCGTCTCGGGCGGCGTCACGGAGGCCCTGATCGGCAAGGAGTGCTCTCCCACCGGCATCCATTGGACCTTCGACACCTACAGCTTGGCCGTTGGCACGACGCGGGCCGTGGTGCAGCAAGGGGCCAAGCGCTGGTTTTTTATCACGGCGGACTATGCCTTCGGCCAGTCCATGCAGGCGCGAGCCACCGAGGTGATCAACAGCATGGGCGCCACCATGGTCGGATCGGTCCTGGTGCCTCAGGGGACGAAGGATTTTTCCTCGTATCTGCTGAGGGCCAAGGCATCCGGCGCCGATGCGATCGCGTTGGCTGTCGCGGGGAACGATCTTCTGAATGCCATCAAGCAAGCCAAGGAGTTCGGCATCACCAAGGGTGGCCAGCGCCTGGTCGCCAGCATCCTGTTCATCCCCGAAGTGGATGCGCTCGGCCTCGACGCCACCCAGGGGCTGACTTTGACCACGAATTTTTACTGGGACCGCGACGACAGCACGCGCGCCTGGTCCAAGCGCTTCTATGACCAGCACGGCAGCATGCCCACCTCACCGCAGGCCGGCAACTACTCCTCCGTGACGCACTACCTCAAGGCGGTGGCGGCCGCCAAGTCGTCGGACCCCAAGCTAGTGCTGCAGAAAATGCGCGACACGCCGGTGAACGATTTCTACGCCAGGAATGGCCATATCCGCGAGGACGGCAAGCTCGTTCATGAGCTGATTCTTGCCGAGGTCAAGAAGCCCAGTGAATCAAAGGCCAGATGGGACTATTACAAGGTGCTTGCCCCCATTCCCCACCAATCGGCATTCATTCCACTTGCGCAAAGCGAGTGCAGCCTGGTCAAGAAATAACCGCCGCCATTCATGCCCGTGGCATCGCACCCGTGGGAAGCGGGGCCACGGGTGATATTCCATTACGACATCATCAAAGAAAATGAGCGGCTATCTTGAGATCATTCTTTCGCAGATGATGCTCGGCTTGGTGAACGGATCGTTCTATGCCCTGATAGCGCTGGGGCTGGCGATCATCGTGAGCATGCTGGGGATCATCAATTTCGCGCAGGGCGCTTTCTACATGATGGGTGCCTTCCTGGCCTGGATGCTCAATGAGTACCTTGGCATGGGCTACTGGGCTGCATTGCTAGTGGTGCCCGCGGCCATGGCATTGTTCGGCATCCTGGTTGAGCGCACGCTGCTGCGTCGCCTGTACGACGCAAATCCGGTCTACGGCCTGCTGCTCACCTTTGGCATTGCCCTGGCACTGCAATCCGTATTCCGCATCAAATACGGAATATCCGGCAGGTCATATTCCCTGCCGGAGCAATTCCATGGAGCGCTGGACTTGGGCTTCATGGATCTGCCGTACTACCGCGCCTGGATCATCGTTCTGTCCATCACGGTGTGCATCGCCACTATCGTCCTCGTCGAGCGCACGCGGCTTGGGTCGTACCTGCGCGCGGCCATGGAGAACCCGAGGCTTCTGGAGACCTTCGGAATCAATGTGCCGCTGATGATCACATTCACTTTTGCCTTTGGTCTGGCGCTCGCCGGCCTGGCAGGAACCCTGGCGGCGCCCGTTTACCAGGTTTCATCCCAAATGGGTGCTCACATGATTATTGTTGCGTTCGCCATCGTGGTGATCGGCGGGATTGGCTCGCTCACCGGCGCGGTCGTTTCCGGACTTGCCATTGGCATGATCGAAGGGATGACGAAGGTGTTCTATCCCGAGGGCGCGGGGGTTGCCGTGTTCATCGCGATGGCCCTGGTGCTGATGTTCCGGCCGGCCGGCCTGCTGGGGAAGGGTTGACGATGAAAAATACCCAGAACCGCCTCCTCCTGCTGCTGTTCGTTGGCGTGCTGGCCGTGGCCCCGCTGGCCATCTATCCGGTCTTTCTGATGGAAGCACTGACGATGGCGTTGTTCGCCGCATCGTTCAACCTGGTTTTCGGCTACAGCGGATTGCTGTCGTTCGGGCATGCGGCCTTCTATGGCGTTTCCGCCTATGCAACGGCATTCTTGATCAAGGACCATGGCTTCTCCACGGAACTCGCACTCCTGACGGCGGTCGCCATTTCTGGGGCGCTGGGAGCGCTTTTCGGCCTCCTGGCGCTCAAGCGCCGGGGGATTTATTTCTCCATGGTCACGCTGGCCCTGGCGGAGGTCATCTACTTCATCGCGCTGCGCTGGCCCGCCACCGGGGGGGAAGACGGGTTGCAAGGCGTGCCGCGCGGCGCGTTGTTCGGGTGGCTGGAGTTGAACGACACCATGACGCTGTACTACGTGCTGCTGGTGATGGTGCTGGCCGCGCTCGCCCTGATCCACCGGATCATCCATTCCCCCTTTGGCCTGGTGCTCCGTGGTTTCTGCGACAGCGAGCAACGCACCTTGTCGTTGGGCTACGAGGTACAGCAGCACCTGATGGTCGTCATGACGCTGTCCGCGGCGCTCGCGGGGCTGGCCGGTGGATTGAAGGTCCTGGTATTCCAGTTCGCCACCTTGTCGGATCTCAGTTGGCACCTGTCGGGGCTGGTCGTGCTGGCATGCCTGATCGGGGGAACCGGCACTTTCTGGGGGCCGATCCTGGGAGGGATCGCGATTGCACTGCTGCACAGCCTGCTGGCCGAGTCGGGGAGTTGGGTCACCCTGATCCAGGGCGTCATCTTCATTGCCTGCGTCCAGTTCTTCCGCGAGGGCTTCGTGGGAACACTGTCCAAGCGGCTGCGGAACCGCCGCGCAACCAGTCTGCGTGAACAAGCTTGAGAGAACATCGGACAATGCACACCCCCACCGAATTCGAAATAGAAACGCAAGGGCTTTCCAAGGAATTCTCTGGCTTCTCCGCAGTGAAGAATGTGTCCCTCAAGGTGCGCCGCGGCAGCATTCATGCGCTGCTGGGGCCCAATGGGGCGGGGAAGACGACGCTGTTCAACCTGATTACGCGCTTCATCGAGCCGTCCGAGGGGAGGGTTCTGTTCCGCAGCCAGGATGTCACGGCGCTGCCCCCGGCGCGCCTCGCGCATCTCGGCGTCGCCCGGTCATTCCAGATCAGCGCCGTTTTTCCGCACATGGACGTTCTGGAGAATGTGCTGCTGGCGTTGCAGCGCAAAGAGGAGCGCGGGCTCGCCTTCTGGAAGAACATCCAATCGCTGCGGCACTTGGAGCCTCGCGCCCACGAACTGCTGCAGTCCGTCGGTTTGTCGCAGTATGTTCATACGAGAGCAGGCGAGCTTTCCTATGGGCGCAAGCGCGCCCTGGAACTGGCTACCACCCTGGCCCTCGACCCGGCCGTGCTATTGCTGGATGAGCCGATGGCTGGCATCAGCCATGCCGATATCGACGGCATCGCGAATCTCATCAAGGCCGCCGCCAGCAACCGGACCGTCCTGATGGTTGAGCACAACCTCGGCGTGGTTGCGCGAATCTGCGACCGCATCACGGTCATGCGCCGTGGCGAGATACTGGTCGAGGGAAGCTACCAAGAGGTTTCGGCCCACCCCGCAGTGATCGAAGCATATATGGGGAAGAGGAAAAATGCCGCCTGACGCAGAAAACTCGCGGATTGCAGTGCGCAACCTGCACGCCTATTACAACGAGTCCCACGTGCTGCACGGCATCGACATAGACGTCAAGGGAGGCGAACTTGTCAGCCTTCTCGGCCGCAATGGCGCGGGGAAAACTTCCTTGCTCAGATCGATCGTCGGGACGCTGATCACCCGCAAGGGCGAGATCAGCATTGACGGCACCCGCGTCGAAACCTGGCCTTCCTTCAGGATCGCGCGGCTCGGGCTCGGCTATGTCCCGGAAGAGCGGGGGATATATTCCGGCCTCTCCGTCCATGAGAACCTGACGCTCCCGCCCGTACTCAAGCCGGGGGGGCTGTCCATGGATGAAATCTACAGGCTCTTTCCGAACCTCAAGGAGCGAGGGGCCACGCAGGGTACGAAGCTCTCCGGCGGCGAGCAGCAGATGCTGGCGATCGCGCGGATACTGAGAACCGGTGCTGATCTGATTCTGCTGGACGAACCCACCGAAGGTCTCGCGCCCGCCATCGTGGACCAGATCGGCGCCGCATTGAACGTCCTGAAGTCGAGGGGGTTCACGATCCTGCTGGTCGAGCAGAACATCGCATTCGCGGTCGAGTTCGCGGATCGCCACTACGTTCTCGACGAAGGAAGGGTTGTCGATCAATTCGTGCGCGCGGAAGCGGAAGATCGCATCGACCAGTTGGTCCAGTACCTGACGGTCTGATCTGCGCACCCGACGAGGAGAAGAAAATGGCGTTGCACCCCACACTTGCAAGGATGCTGGAGATATATCGCGCAGGGGGCCGACCCAGGTACGCGGACTGCTCGCCCGGGGAGGCGCGCGCGCTGCTGTCCGCCAGCGCGGCTGCCCTAGGGGAAGGCCCGCAGATTGGCCCGGTAAGCGACTTGGCGGTTCCCACGCGGTCCGGGGCAGTGTCCGCCCGGCTGTATCGGGCCAGCGCGCCCGAGCGCGGCTTGGTGGTCTATGTGCATGGCGGCGGCTGGGTGCTCGGGGCGCCTGCCGACTTCGATGCGCTGGCCCGCTCCCTGGTGGCTCGCAGCGGCTGCGAGCTGCTGATGGTCAACTACCGCCTCGCGCCGGAGCATGGATTTCCCGCAGGACTTGAAGATGTCGAAGACGCGATCCGCTGGGCCTCAGGCCAGCGCCGGCAACTTGCGGGCGCGGACGTTCCGTTGCTGGTCGCCGGTGACAGCGCGGGCGCCAATCTGGCGACGGTGGCAGTCACGGCGCTCAAGGATGAAATCGATGTCGCGCTGCAACTGCTGATCTACCCCGTTGCCGATTGCGACTTCACGACCGCCAGCTATCAGCTGCCCGAAGGGGATCTGTTCCTCAGTCGCGCCGACATGCAATGGTTCTATCGCCACTACGCGCCCGAGGCCCTGTGGAGCGATCCGCGCATCTCACCGCTGCGCGCCACCAACCTAGAGGGCACGGCACCGGCTTGGATAGCCGTCGCGGAGTACGACGTGCTGCGCGACGAAGCCGTGGCGTATGCAGAGCGCCTCGCCGCAGCGGAGATTCCGGTCGAGCTGCATCGGTATGCAGGAATGGGGCATGGTTTCGTCCGGATGATGAATCTTGTAGAGACGGCAGATCGTGCGCTGGATGACGCGGCTAGGGCAATCCGTGAACACTGCCGTTCGCTGTAGCGGTTTACCCGAGCTTGAGTAGCCCATCCATGCTGCCTGGATGCTCTAGCTCTATATCGAACTCCGGACCGAAGGGAGCATTGTCTCGACACCGTTCTTGACGGTTCAAGCCTGCATGGCGTTCAATCAGTCGGCTTGTGGTAATGAGGTTGCCCCTGAAAAGTGGAGTTCTTGGCCTTGTTGAAAATACCGACAAGGAGTCAAGAGATGACAGCTGCAAAGCAGGTGCGTGCGCAGTACACGCAGGAATTCAAACTGGAGGCGGTGCGTCAGGTACGCGCGGGTCAGGCCATTGCGGTGGTGGCCAAGGTGTTGGGCATACCCAAGGCCAGTTTAGGTAACTGGGTGAGGCTTGCGGCCAAGGGGCCATTGAGCGGCGCCGGTGACGCTGACAAGACCGTGCGGGTCTCGCCCGAGCAGATGGAGATAGCGCGCTTGCGCGCTGAGGTTGCCCGGCTTCGCATGGAGTGTGACATCGCAAAAAAAGCCGCGGCGTACTTCGCGCAGGACACGCTGCGAGGTACGCCTGGATTCACCAAATGAGACGACAGTACCCGGTGAGCATCTCGTGTGGCGTGCTGGAGGTCAGCGCCAGCGGCTACTTCAACTGGCTGCGCAGGCGTCAGGCCAGCCGCAGTGAGTTGCCCGGGCGCCACAGCGACGAGGCCCTGTTGGTTCACATTCGTGCCATCAACGCCGAGGTCAAGGGCGAATACGGCTGGCCGCGCATGCACAAGGAACTGCTGGCCCGGGGCATCCGGGTGGGCAAAGACAGGGTACGCAAGCTGATGAAACAGCACGGCATCAAGGCCAAGACCAAACGCAAGTTCGTGGTGACCACCGACAGCAAGCAC
>Ga0255300_1000068_pt1 | contig 10467 bp, 5 predicted proteins | sample MistaT_7_FD_183676 | JGI IMG/M metagenome (GOLD analysis project Ga0255300, IMG submission 183676) | Metatranscriptome of freshwater microbial communities from Mississippi River, Louisiana, United States - Miss_Cont_RepA_8d (Metagenome... | ecosystem: Environmental > Aquatic > Freshwater > River ...
CAAGGTTAAAATTACTCTCTCAAATCCCTCGCATGGGGAACCGTCCATGGCGAAGGGATGCCGGGGGATGAATGCAATATCTGACGCGGGGCTGATGGAATAAATATCGCATACTGATCGCAATGGCGTTTTTGCCGGGTTTGGTGGGGTTATCAAAATGGCTGCTTTTAAGCTCAACGTAGCGGATCTCGTTTTCGTTTTGAAACAGATCAAGATCGCGGAGGCCCATTCCGGGGGCACGCCGCTGACGGAAATTTGGGTCGATGCGAACGGCAATGTCGTTCCCGCGGGAACGCCGGGCGCCACGCTCGCCATCCCGTCGCCGATGGCCCCGTTCGGCCTGCGCACGGTCGATGGCTCGTTCAACAACATCGTGCCGGGCCGCGAGACCTGGGGCGCCGCCGATCAGGCGATGCCGCGCCTGCTGCCGAGCTACTACCGCAATGAAACCGACGGTGAGTCGTTCGACGCCAACGGGCCTGGGCCCGGCGGCCTCGTCACCAACAACAATTACGGCAACAATGGCAGCGTGGCGGACAGCGATCCGCGTACGATCTCGAACCTTGTTGCGGATCAATCCTTCAACAACCCCGCGGCGATCGTCGCGGCGCTCACCTACGCCGAGTTCTATGGCGAGTTCGCGGGTGAGATCTACGGCGCCGGCGGCGCTCTGGAAACGATCCAGGCCGCCTTCGCCGCCATGCACGTCGTGCTCGACAATCCGGCCTCGACTCCCGAGCAGGAAGCAGCCGCTGAAGCGGCTTTCGACGCCGTGATCGCCGGCTTCGGCGTTGAGCGCGATGGCAATTCGATCCTGGTGCCGAACATCGCGCCGGACGAGGGCCTTTCAGTTCCGTTCAACGCCTGGATGACCTTCTTCGGCCAGTTCTTCGACCACGGCCTCGACCTGATCAACAAGGGCGGCAACGGTACGGTCTGGGTCCCGCTGCAGGCGGACGACCCGCTGATGACGCATGGCGCGGATGGCATCGCCAACACGGGCGATGAACTCTCGCTCCCGCAAAATGCCCACCTCGCCTTCATGGCGCTCACCCGCGCCACGCCGTCGGGCGATACGGAAGTCAACCAGACGACCCCGTTCGTCGACCAGAACCAGACCTACACCTCGAACGCCTCGCACCAGGCCTTCCTGCGCGAGTACAAGCTCGTCGAAGGTCGTCCCCTGGCCACCGGCCACCTGCTTGACGGCAGCGATGGCAGTGAGACGGTCAGCAGCCTGCCGACCTGGGCCGACGTGAAAGCGCAAGCCCTCGCCATGCTGGGTATCCAGCTGACCGACCTCGATGTCGGCAACATCCCCGTCCTCCGCATGGACCCGTACGGCGAGTTCGTCCGCGGTCCGGATCGCGGCATGCCGATGATCCTCGCGGCGTTCGACGTGGATGGCGCTCCGATCTGGGTCGAAACCGATCTTGCGAACCCAATCAACCCGTCAGCGATCCAGTTGCCGGTTGGCACTGTCTTGTTCGGCGGCAATGAAATCTCAGCCGGCGAGACGGTCTCGGCCGCTCGCACGGGCCATGCCTTCCTTGATGACATCGCCCACACGGCGGCGCCTGTCGTTTCGGGCGGCGTATTGATGGCGGATGCCGACTCCAACGTTGGCAACGCTGTCGCGATCAACCCGACCACGGGTCAGCGCCTCGAATACGACAACGAGTTGCTCGACCAGCACTACATCACAGGCGACGGCCGCGGTAACGAGAACATCGGCCTTACCACGGTCCACCACGTATTCCACTCGGAGCACAACCGTCAGGTCGAACAGCAGAAGCTGACGATCCTCGCCAGCGGCGACGAAGCCTTCATCAATGAATGGCTTGCGGTCGATGTCGACTTCACGGGCGCGGAAATCGCCGCCATGCAGACGATGTCGCTCCAGGACCTCACGGCGGTGGCAAACACCCTGTCGTGGGATGGCGAACGCCTGTTCCAGGCCGCGCGCATGGCGACCGAGATGCAGTACCAGCACCTCGTGTTCGAGGAATTCGCGCGCAAGATCCAGCCCGCGATCGATCCGTTCGTGTTCAACTCGACGCCGGACATCAACCCGGCCATCTTCGCCGAGTTCGCGCACGTCGTGTACCGCTTCGGTCACTCGATGCTGACGGACAACATGCCGCGCATTGGCGGCGACGGCGCTGAAATCCCCGCCATGAAGGCGGACGGCACGCCGATGACGGCCGAGGAATTCGGCCTCGTCGCCTCGTTCCTCAACCCGATCGCGTTCGACAACAATGGCGGCCTCACGGACGACCAGGGCGCTGCCGCCGTCATCCGCGGCATGACGATCGAGCGGGGCAGCGAGATCGACGAATTCCTCGTCGATGCGCTGCGCAACAACCTGCTCGGCATTCCGCTCGACCTCGCGGTGCTCAACATCGCCCGCGGCCGCGACACCGGCATGCCGTCGCTGAACCAGGCCCGCCAGGCGCTCTATGACGCCAGCGGCTCGACCTTCCTCGAGCCCTACAAGAACTGGGTCGACTTCGCGGCGAACCTCAAGCACCCGATCTCGGTGATCAACTTCATCGCGGCCTACGGCACGCACAGCTCGATCACGTCGGCGACGACAGCTGCAGACAAGCGGGAAGCCGCCTGGCTGCTCGTGTTCGGCGGCGACGGCGCTCCGGCTGACCGCATGGACTTCCTCAACGCCACCGGCGCGTACACGAACAAGGGCGGCCTCAACGAGGTTGACCTCTGGATCGGCGGCCTGGCCGAGAAGAAGATGCCGTTCGGCGGCTTCCTTGGCTCGACCTTCAACGCCGTGTTCGAACTGCAGCTCGAAAACCTGCAGGACGGCGACCGCTTCTACTACCTGACGCGGACGCAGGGTCAGAACTTCCTTGTCTCGCTGGAACAGAACTCGTTCGCCAAGATGATGATGGCGAACACGGATCTGGCCCAGCCAGGCGCGGACGGCATCCGCGGCACGCCTGACGACGTCATCGACCGTCACATCGGCGTCGACTCGTTCGGCGTCTATGACTTCGTGCTGGAAGTGAACGTCGCGAACCAGGCGGATTACAACACGGCCGATCCCGCAGCGATCGCTGCGGCTGAGGACGCAGTTGACGCGGCGCAGGCTGCGTACGACGCCGCCGTCGCCGCGAGCGATCTGGCGGACGCTGATGCGGCCTCTGCCGCTGCAGCTGCCGCCGCTGCGCAAGCGACCGCCGAAGCGACGGATGCTGCCTCGCTGCGTGCGATCGCCGATGCTGCTGCTAGCGCCGCCGCTGCGATCGACAGCAATGTCGAGTTTGCGGCTCTTCTGGCTGCCATCACGGCGGCGACTTCCGACGCGGCTGCTCTCCAGGCGGCGGCGGACGCCGCCCAGGCTCAGGCCGATCTGACCGATGCCGCGGACCTCCAGGCGCAGGCTGATGCGGCTGCAGCAGACGATGCTGCGGCGGCCGCAGCTCAGGCTGTTGCTGACGCAACCGACGCGGTCGACCTGCAATCGCAGACGAACGCTGCGGTGGCCGACGACGCGGCTGCGGCTACTGCACAGGCGGCAGCGGTGCTCTTGGCGCAAGCCGAAGCGGACGCACTTGCGGCTCTGCAGGCTGCTCAAGCAGCGCTTGACACGCTCATCGCCAACAGTGCGCCGCAGTCGGAAATCGACGATGCGACGGCTGTGCGCGATCAGCGTCAGACCGACTACGACAACGCGGTTGCCGCCTCCGACGCCGGAGACATTGCAGCTGCTGCGGCTCAAGCCCTTGCTGATGCGACCGACGCTGTCGATCTGCAGGCTCAGACCGATGCCGCCGTAGCCGATGATGCTGCTGCCGCTGCTGCACAAGCCGCGGCCGACCTGACCGACGCGGCTGACCTGCAGTCGCAGGCGGACGCGGCCGCGGCGGACGACGCGGCTGCGGCTGCGGCCCAAGCTGCCGCTGCTGCTGCTGCTGCGGCCGACGCCAACGTGATGGTTGCGCTTAACGCCTACATCGCCGCAGTCGCCGCCGATCAGGCGGCCGATGCGACGGCTGCGTCAACGGATGCGGCTGCCGATGTTGCTGAAGCGGCCGACGCCGCGGCAGCAGCCGCTAATGCCGCAGCGACCGCTGCTGCAACAGCCGCTACGGCTGCTGCCGCTGCTGAAGCCGCTGCGCTCGCTGCGCTGAACCAGGCTCAGGCGGACCTCACCGCCGCGAGCGCTAACCCCGCTGGCAAAGACCCGATTGGCAACAACCCGGTTCTCGAAGCCGCTGGTTTGGGCAAAGTCGTCCGCGACGATCCCACCACGGCTGCTGTTGAGACCAACTACATCCGCGTCCAGGGCGGCGAGCATGTCGTCGTCGGCGGCACGAACCAGAACGACACCATCATCACCGACTTTGGCGATGACGGCATCTGGGGCGATGCGGGCGATGACCGCATCGAATCGGGCGCAGGCGTCGACCTCGTCAACGGCGGTTCCGGCAACGACGTGATCACCGACTCCGGCGACACGGGCGACTTCCTCAAGGGTGACGAAGGCGACGACGTCATCGCGGGCGGCAACGGCCTCGACATCTACATGGGCGGCGACGGTAAGGACGTCATCTTCCACGGTGTGGACGATGCTGAAACCTTCGCCGGCCAGGGCGACGACTTCGTGCTCGGCGGCCTCGGCGTCGACCTGATCATGGGCAACGAGGGCGACGACTGGCTGGAAGCCGGCGCCGGCTTCGACACCACGGCGGGCGACAACTCCGAACTGTTCTTCGACTCGAAGATCATCGGCCACGACGTCATGTTCTCGGGCTCTGAAGAGCACGATTTCGACGCCGAATCCGGCGACGACATCATGGTTCAGGGCGAGAGCGTGCTGCGCAGCGAGGGCATGTTCGGCTTCGACTGGGTGACCTACAAGGGCAACGGCCAGAACGCCGACGTCGACCTGGCGCGTCCGATATTCACGACGGAAGTGCAGGACGTGCTGCGCGATCGTTTCGACAAGGTCGAAGCGGCCTCGGGCTTTACCGGGAACGACCTGCTGGTCGGCGACGACCGCGTCTATGACGCGGCAGCCACCGGCAACATCACCGGAACGGCCGAAGCTGTCTTCTTCCGGGACGACATCAACCAGGCCGGCATCAACCGGATCGCGGGTCTCGATCAGATCATCACGGATCGGGAGATGTTCTCTGGCATCTACACGTCCGAGTTCGGCGACCTGAAACCGGGCGCTACGGCGGAGCAGATCTTTGCGGGCGGCAACGTCCTCATCGGCGGCGCCGGCAGCGACACCCTGATCGGCAAGGGCGGCAACGACATCCTCGATGGCGACCGCTGGCTCAACGTCCGCATCCGCCTCACGGCGCCGGGCGACGAGAACACGGCCGAGAACGAACTGGCGACCATCGACAGCCTGACGCACGTCTTTACGGCTGCGCAGCTGACGGATCTTGGCATCGACACGGTCCACGCTGGCCGGTCGCTCTCCGCGCTGCTGATCGAGCGTCTGATCGTGCCGAGCCAGATGCACATCGTCCGGGAAATCCTGGACGGCGGGCAGACCGGCGACGTCGATACCGCTGTGTTCTGGGATGTTGTCCAGAACTACACGATCACCGAGGAAGATGACGGCTCCTACATCGTCAGGCACAACACGGTCGGCAATCCGCTCGTGCTGCCGCCGGGCTTCCTCCGTCCGGTCTCGGACGGGGTGGACACCCTGCGCAACATCGAGCTGATCCGCTTCGGCGACGGCAATGGCGGCTTCCGCACCTTCAACATTGCGGATGTGGTCCAGCGGCCGGCGACGGGCGCGGCGGTTCTGACGGGCGACCTGACGCCGATCGAGGGCCAGACCCTCACGGTGAGCACGGCTGGGATCTCTGACCCGAACGGCATCGCCGGCTTCGCCTTCCAGTGGCAGAGCTCGGTCGATGGCGTCACCTTCACCGACATCGTCGGCGAAACCGGCGCGACGCTGAATATTCCGGATGCCGATGGCACGGCTCTGGGCGCGCTCCATGGCCTCAACCTGAGGGCGGTGGTGACGCTGACCGACAACCTTGGCGTAACGCAGGTCTTCACGACCGGTTCCACGGCGCGCGTCGGCATGAACCTCGATGTCAGCGACTCGCCGGTGGGTGTCACCTTCACGATGCCCGATACGGACGATGCGTTCACCGGATCTGAGTTTGACGACAACATTGTCGCGGGGCCTGGTAACGATGTCCTGCTTGGAGGCGCCGGCAACGACGTCCTCCGGGGGGGCATCGGCGACGACCTCGTCGATGGCCAGGCTGGGAATGCTGACATCGCATCGTACACGATGGGGCTGGAGGACATCCACAGCATCTCTGCGGTGACCGGCACTGCGACGGACATCTCTGTGCTCAGTATCGGTGGCGCCGGAGGCGCCGGAGGCGGCCTCGATCTCATCCGCAATACCGAGATCCTTCAGTTCGCCGGCGTCAACTACACCGTCGTCAGGGACAACTCTGCTGGCGGATCGACCCTCGATCCAGGCATCGGCAACCAGGGCTCGCAAGTTCTGTTTGGCCTTGTTGGCGCGGACACGATCTTCGGTAGGGGTGGAAATGACATTGTGATCGGCGGGGAGGGCAACGACACTCTCGCTGGCAACGGAGGCAATGACTGGTTCTTCCAAGTTGGCGCAACCGACGGCCGCGACTTTGTCAACGGAGGCATCGGAACCGACACCTACGTCCTGTCGGGTGTGGCCGGAGCGGAAACGTTCAACATCTACACCCGTGATGCATGGCTCGCGCTTCCGGGCAACAATGCAGCTTCGTTGAACGGCACGACGGAAATCGTGATCACGCGCAATGGCACCAACAACGCCTCAATCATTGCCGAGCTCGACAACATCGAGGAGATCAAGATCAACTCGCTGCTGACAACAAGCCAGAACGGCAATGGTGTGGTTGATGGTGGCGTTGCCGATGGCGACACGGTGAACATCATCGGCGACTTCGACGACACCAGCCTGCTGTTCAACACGATCCGGGTGAATGGAACGGACGCGAACGACACGGTGAACATCGCCGGCCTCGAGTCCGACCACCGCGTGGTGTTCACCACCAATGGCGGTTCGGACACGATGCTGGGCGCCGTGCGCGACCAGGACATCATCAACGGCTCGGTCATCGACCAGCGCACGACTTCGGTCGCCGCTCCGATGACCGCCGCGGCGGTGACGTCCGCCTCGTTCGGTGCATTCGACGGCCTCGATGCGCTGGTGCGCAGCGGGCTGCGCGGTTCGCTGCTCGATCAGTCCTTCGGCGCTGCCGACGGCCTGCTCCGCGGCGCTCCGGGCCGGGTCGAATTCCGCACGCTGGGTCTCGATGATCTCAACATCTTCTCGCGCGAAGCTGTTGACTTCACCCCGATGCAGCAGTCGGCCGGCCGCACGATGATCGACACTCACGACCTCATGCCGCTTGACCTGGCCGACTTCGGTCAGGCCCCGTCCGCGGTTGAGATCGGCTCGGTCCACGTCGACCTGACGCTGTTCGACTACCGCTCAATTGGGGCTGACTTCTGGGTCCTGCCCTAGTAATGGTTAACCGGCGCCAGTCCTGCACCTTGCAGGGCTGGCGTCGGCCTATTTTCTCGCCGGATACGCGAATCGGGGATTAGTCATCGTGCTAAAGTCTCTACTTCCGGCTCCGGTCTCGAAGGCGCTCGATGCCTGCCGGCCGCACATTGCTGCGGCCGCTTTCTTTAGTGCCCTGATAAATCTACTTTATTTGGCGCCGACGATCTACATGATGCAGGTCTACGACCGCGTCGTGCCAACGGGCGGCGTCATCACGCTGGTCTGGATCACTGCGGTCCTCGCCCTCGCGATCGGCACGCTTACGGCGCTCGAGGCGACGCGCTCACGTATCCTGATGCGTGTGTCGCTTCGGCTCAACCGTCTCCTTTCGGGCGATATCCTGGATCGCCTGATGTCCCGGGCGAAGGTCAAACAGGGCGATCCCTCGACGACCCAGGCCATTCGCGAGTTCGACACCATCCGCCAGACGATCTCGGGCCAGGCGGCCAGCGCCGCATTCGACGTGCCCTGGACGCCGCTCTACATCCTCGTCGCGTTCATGATCCATCCGATACTGGGTCTGCTCATCATCGGAGCCGGAACCATCCTGGTCGCGCTGGCGGTGATTAACGAAAAACACACGGCTGGTAAGTCCGCCCAGGCCCACCGCGCCACGACGGTCGCCTACACTGCGCACCAGTCAACCGTGGCGGAAGCCGAGGCCATTCGCGCGCTCGGCATGCGCCGCGCCATGGTCTCCAAACAGATCGTGCAGCGGGCCGAAGGTCTCGAAGCCACGAACGACGTGCAGGTCCTTGGCGTGCGCTACAACACGCTGGTCAAGTTCATCCGCATGTTCACGCAGTCGCTGGCGCTCGGCGTCGGCGCATGGCTCGCCGTCATGGGCCAGATCTCTGTGGGCGCGATCATCGCCGCGTCCGTGCTGCTGAGCCGCGGTCTCCAGCCGGTGGAACAGCTGGTGGGCAGCTGGTCCGCGATCATGCAGGCGCGCAACGCGCTCGGCACGATCCGCAAACTCTATGAGTCGACGGCCAGCCCCGATGCGGAGCGGACATCGCTTCCCAACCCGAAAGGCCATCTCGAGGTCGAGCGGATCATCCTCAAGGCGCCGGCGGGCGGCGACCTGATCCTGCGCAACGTGTCGTTCGCGCTGAAGCCAGGCGAGGTGCTCGGCGTCATCGGGCCGTCAGGTTCGGGCAAATCCACGCTGGCGCGCATTGCCGCCGGCGCGGTAACGCCGGACGCCGGAGAAGTGCGTGTCGATGGCGCGAGCATCGCCGACTGGGATGCCGAAGCCCTGGCCCAGCATGTCGGGTATCTGCCCCAGAACATGGCTCTCCTGCCGGGCACGATCAGCGAGAACATCTCCCGCTTCCGCAGCGCGACTGCGCCCGACAAGGCAGAGATCGACCGGGACGTCATTGCGGCCGCCAAGCTTGCCGGCGCGCACGACATGATCCTGCAGCTGCCCAATGGCTACGATACGGTGATCAAGACCAACGGATTCGAATTGTCGGCGGGCCAGGCGCAGCGCGTGGCGCTGGCGCGGGCGCTGTTTGGCAACCCGCAGGTCTTCATCCTTGACGAGCCCAACTCCGCGCTCGACCAGGATGGTGAGGAGGCGCTCGATCGCGCCGTCAAGACGATGGTGGCGCGCGGCGCGGCCGTCATGATTGTTGCGCATCGTACCGCCATCCTCAACAATGCCGACAAGCTCATGTTGCTCAGCGAAGGCACGGTCGCCCAGTACGGGCCCCGCCAGGAGGTGGTCGAGGAGCTTCGCAAGCGCGCCGCCAGCCGGGCCAATGTCGTGCCAATTGCTCAGGGCGGGAGGTAACGACAATGTCCATGCTTCTCACAGCTGACACGACGGGTTCTGCACGCGCCGACGTGATGTCGCCCGACCGCGACGCCCTGAGGCCCGAGCTGCGCGTCGGCGGCATCATTGCCGGCGCCTTCTTCATCGGCTTCCTCGGCTGGGCCGCATTCATTCCGCTCGATGCCGCCGCAACGGCGGAAGGCGTGGTGGCCGTCGCCGGTAACCGGCAGGCCGTGCAGCATCGCGACGGTGGCATCGTCACCAAGCTCAACGTGCAGGAAGGCCAGATGGTTCAGGAGGGCGACCTGCTGCTCCAGATCTCGGCGTCCGAACTGGTCGCCCAGGAGCGCGGGCTCGCCGGCGAGGCCATCTCGCTCCAGGCCCAGCGCGCACGCGCAGGTGTCCTACGGTGAGCTCAAAGAGAACGGAAATCTCTTGTCGACCAAAAGGGGAAAAGCTCACTTGATTTGGATTCTCAGTACTAATACAAACCGTGAAAGCGTGCCCTTGATTGGCAGTTGGGAAGGGCCCTCGTGCGGGAACAGCACGGCAATGTCATGCAAGGAGCACTCCATGTCTGATGACAAAGACAAGGTCTGGCCGACGGGTCTGACCGTCGCGGAGTCAGAGGAGATCCACCGGCATCTCATCCAGGGGACACAAATCTTCGGGATGATTGCTGCGCTGGCTCACCTTCTGGCCTACATCTACTCCCCGTGGTTGAAGTAAGGAGCAGGCGATGATTTACGGAAAACTTTGGTGCGTGGTGAAGCCCTCCGTGGGCATCCCCCTGTTCCTGGCCGCGGTTGCGGTGGGTTCGTTCAGCGTCCATGTGATGCTTACGAACAACACCACCTGGGTCAAGGACTTCCTGAACGGCAAGCCCAAGGCGGCCGTGACGGCACCTGCCAAATCGGGCTAGCGGTCTGTCCGACCGGACCGGGGCTAACGCTCCGGTCCGAATTTTTCTCTTCCGCGCACGCATCAATCTTGTATTCACGTTCAATCTGCACGATCGATGTCCAACCGAAGCGAACGTCGCCGCCTGTCCGCCTGGTCTGAGCTCGGCACCCGTTTTCTGCCGTTTGCAGATGCCGCTTCG
>Ga0255300_1000069_pt1 | contig 10427 bp, 10 predicted proteins | sample MistaT_7_FD_183676 | JGI IMG/M metagenome (GOLD analysis project Ga0255300, IMG submission 183676) | Metatranscriptome of freshwater microbial communities from Mississippi River, Louisiana, United States - Miss_Cont_RepA_8d (Metagenome... | ecosystem: Environmental > Aquatic > Freshwater > River...
CGAACGCAGCAGGCTGGTGTCGATCACATGGGCGCGCTCGCGCAGGTTGGAGAGCAGCTCACGCTCGAACTGGATGGTTTCGATCAGCGCCTTGTCGCTTTGCGGTTTGGATTCGCCCGACAGGGGGTGCTTGCGCCGGGTTTCGGAATAACGGCGCAGCAGGGTGTCCGAGGTCGCATCCAGAAAAATGGATTTCACCGTCATGTCCATCTCGCGCAGCACGTTCAGCTGCTCTGGCATGAGATGCAGCGATGCTGCACTGCGCACGTCGATGGCGATCGCCAGTCGACTTTCTTTTTGCTGCTCTTCGAGCTTGACAAAAGGAATCAGCAGTTCCGGTGGCAGGTTGTCCACGCAGTAGTACCCTGCGTCTTCCAGGGCGTGCAGGGCCACCGATTTGCCGGAGCCGGACATGCCGGTGATGATGATGATGTCCATGGCCTCAGACCAATGTGGTGCCCAGCATCTCGCGGGCGTGGGCCAGGGTGGTGGCCGACAGCTTTTCACCGCCCAGCATGCGGGCGATTTCGTGAATGCGATCTTCGCCGCTGGTGAGGTCGACGCGGCTGCCGATCCGCCCATCCGTAAGCTGCTTGCTGACCACCAGATGCCGGTCGGCGCAGGCGGCCACCTGGGGCAGGTGGGTGACGGCCAGCACCTGGCGGTGGCAGCCGAGCTGCTTCATCAGGCGCCCAACGGTTTCGGCAACGGCGCCACCGACGCCCGAGTCCACCTCATCAAAGATGAGGGTGCCGGCTTCACCCAATTCGCTGGTGGTCACGGCGATGGCCAGCGCGATGCGCGAGAGCTCGCCGCCCGAGGCCACCTTGCCCACCGGGCGCGGTGTGCTGCCGGCGTGACCAGCCACGAGGAACTGCACGTCTTCCAGGCCATGCTGGGCAGACTCTTCCAGCCCCTGCAGCTGCACCTCGAAGCGGCCGCCCTGCATGCCCAGCTGCTGCATGGCGGCGGTGACGGCCTGGGCCAGCGCTGGCGCTGCCTTTTGTCGCTGGCGTGAAAGGGTGCGAGCGGCTTTCAGGTATGCGTCACTGGCCTGTTGCTCTGCGACCTCAAGTGCCTGCAGGTCACCCGCGGCCTCCAGCCGGGCCAGGTCCTTTTTCCACTGCACCCAGACGGCGGGCAGTTCTTCGGGTGTGCGCTTGTAGCGTCTGGCCAGCGAGACCCACAAGCCCAGGCGCTCGTCAAGCTGGGCCAGGCGGTCCGGGTCGAGGTCCGCGCGGCGCAGATAGGCGTGCAGACTGTGCGCAGCGTCTTCGGCCTGCGCCTGTGCCGAGGCCAGCACATCGGCCAGGGCCTGGAATTCGGGTTCCACCAGGGCCAGCTCGCTCAGGCTCTGGCTGGCGCGGGCCAGCAGCGTCAGGGCACCGGCTTGCTCATCGCCTTCGAGCAGTGCATTGGCCTGCTGTGCAGCGTCCATCAGGGCCTGCGCATTCGACAGGCGACCATGCTGTGTGTTGAGTTCTTCCCACTCCTGCTCGCCTGGGGCCAGCTTGTCGAGTTCGCCAATCTGCCAGGCCAGGCGCTCGCGCTCTGTGGCCAGCGTGTCCTGGGCGCGGCGGGCGTCATCGAGCGCCTGTCGGGCCTCGCGCCAGGCCTGCCACGCATGGCGCACGGGTCGGGTGTCTGCCTGTGCATAGCCGTCGAGCAGTTGGCGCACGGCATCAGGTCGGGTCAGGCTTTGCCAGGCGTGCTGGCCGTGGATGTCGAGCAACAGGTCGCCCAGCTCGCGCAATTGTGTAGCGGTGGCCGGGCTGCCGTTGATGAAGGCGCGGCTTTTGCCTGTCGCATCGATGGTGCGGCGCAGCAGCAGGCTGTTGTCAGTGTCAAAGCCGGCTTCTTGCAGCCAGTCCCGTGTGGCCGGGGTGACATCGAATTCGGCACTGATCTCGCAACGGCTGGCACCTTCGCGGACCACGCTGGCGTCAGCCCGGGCGCCCAGAGCCAGTTGCAGTGCGTCGATCAGGATGGATTTGCCGGCGCCCGTTTCGCCGGTCAGCACGGTGAAGCCGCTGCCCATGTCCAGTTCGAGTGCGTGGACGATCACAAAATCCCGCAGGGTGATGTGCGTCAGGGCCATCTTCAGGCTCCCTCGTTCCAGTGCATTTTCTTGCGCAAGGTGTCGAAATAGTTCCAGCCCTCGGGGTGCAGAAAGCGCACCTGGTGCTGGGAGCGTCGTACGGTGATGCGGTCGCCGATCATCAGCGAGGCCAGCGACTGCATGTCGAAGTTGGCGCTGGCGTAGCGGCCGGACACGATTTCGATGCTGACCTCGGAATTGTCTGAGAGGACGATGGGACGGTTGGACAGCGTATGGGGCGCGATTGGCGCCATGATCCAGCCGCCAATGGCCGGGTGCATGAGTGAGCCACCCACCGACAGTGAATAGGCGGTCGAGCCGGTGGGTGTCGCGATGATCAGGCCGTCGGCGCGCTGGTTGGCCACAAAGTGACCGTCAACTTCCACACGCAACTCCACCATGCCCGAGGTGCCGCCACGGTAAACCACCACGTCGTTCATGGCCAGTGCATCGAACACGCAGTGACCGTCTCGCTGCACGCGTGCATGCATCAGGCTGCGCAGATCGGTCTGGTAACGGCCTTGCAAGATGGGGGGCAACAAGGAGGCGTAGTCCTTGAGCGGGATGTCGGTGATGAAACCCAGCCGGCCCTGGTTGATGCCGATCAGTGGCAGCCCGTGCTGCGCCATCTGGCGGCCCACTCCCAGCATGGTGCCGTCACCCCCGATGGCAATGCCCAGATCGCACTGCTTGCCGATTTCTTCCAGGCTCAAGGTGGTGTAGCCGTTGAGACCGGTCAGCTGCGCCGTGTTCTGGTCAAGCACGACCTCACAGCCCTGACGCGCCAGAAAATGACCGACTTCATCAAGCACCTTGCGCGAACTCTCGAGCGCCGCGCCCGTGAGTGAGGCGTGTGTCCTGCCGAAAAGTGCCACGTGCCGGAATTGCGATTTCATGGGCAAATTACATCATTAAAATGGCCTGATGCTCGACGATCGTGCCAAGTTGTTGCTCAAATCCCTGGTGGAGCGCTACATCGCCGACGGCCAGCCCGTGGGCTCCCGAACCTTGTCCAAGGCTTCCGGCCTGGAGCTGTCGCCGGCCACCATCCGGAACGTCATGTCCGATCTGGAAGATCTGGGCCTGATTGCCAGCCCGCACACGTCGGCTGGCCGAATTCCGACCGCGCGCGGTTACCGCCTGTTTGTCGACACCATGCTCACAGCGCAGCGCGAAGAGCTGCATGCGCCCAGCCTGCAGCCTGACCAGCCACAAAAAGTGATCGCCAACGCGGCCCACCTCCTGTCGAACCTGTCGCAATTTGTGGGTGTGGTCATGGCGCCCAAGCGTTCGTCGGTGTTTCGCCACATCGAATTCCTGCGCCTGTCGGAACGGCGCTTTCTGGTCATCATCGTCTCCCCGGAGGGCGATGTCCAGAACAGGGTGCTGTTCACGGAAGTGGACTATTCCCAGAGCCAGTTGATCGAGGCGTCCAACTATCTGAACGCCAACTTTGCCGGTATGGCCATCGAGCAGGTCAGGGCCCGCGTGCAGCAGGACCTGGTGAAGCTGCAGGGTGAAATTGCTGCCCTCATGCAGGCGGCGGTGCAGGTCAGCTCCGAGGCCCTGACGCAGGAGGAAGGCAACGTTGTGATCTCGGGCGAGCGCAACCTCCTGTCAGTGAGCGACTTCTCGCACGACATGAGTCACCTGCGACGTGCCTTTGAACTGTTCGAGCAGAAAAGCCAGCTCATGCGCCTGCTCGATGTCTCCAGCCAGGCCGAAGGCGTGCGCATCTACATTGGGGGCGAAAGCCAGATCGTACCGATGGAAGAACTGTCGGTGGTCAGCGCGCCCTATGAGGTGGATGGCCAGGTGGTCGGCACCTTGGGCGTGATCGGTCCCACACGCATGCCCTATGACCGCATGATCCAGATCGTGGACATCACGGCCCGACTGGTGGGTAACGCACTCAGTCAGGGCAAATAAGAGAGGGGCGAGGCCCACTACAATCACGGCTCCACCGCTGTGGGTGTGTGGGGCGTTAGCTCAGTTGGTTAGAGCAGAGGACTCATAATCCTTTGGTCGTTGGTTCAAGTCCAACACGCCCTACCAGCATCATCGATGCACTGATTTCGGAAGATCCGAAAACCTGTGCTACAATAGCGGTCTTGCGCGGCTGTAGCTCAGTTGGATAGAGTACTTGGCTACGAACCAAGGGGTCGTGGGTTCGAATCCTGCCAGCCGCGCCATTTATCTGAAAGCCCGCAACGCAAGTTGCGGGCTTTTCTCATTTCCGGCCCTTGCGGCATCATTGGCGCATGAGCAAAGCATTCACCCGCGAAACCGATGGGGACGATGACGAGGACATCAGCCTGCCAGCCTTGCCCTCTGGCACTCGCAACTACATCACGCCCGCCGGCTATGCAAGGTTACGGGCAGAACTGCTGGACCTGATCGACAACGAGCGGCCCAAAGTGGTCGAAGTGGTGCATTGGGCGGCCAGCAATGGAGATCGCTCGGAAAACGGCGACTACCTCTATGGCAAAAAACGGTTGCGTGAGATCGATCGCCGCATCCGCTTTCTGACCAAACGTCTGGAGATCGCCGAAGTGGCGGATCCAGCGCTGCACCATGGCCATGACCAGGTGTTTTTCGGGGCCACCGTCACTTATGCCGAGGCCGACGGCGCCGAGCGCACCGTCACCATCAAGGGCATCGATGAGGCGGACAGTCTGAGGGGCGAGGTCAGCTGGATCTCGCCGATTGCACGCACATTGCTCAAGTCGCGCGTGGGTGATGAACTCAAGTTGGTGACGCCTGCAGGCGTGGTCGACATCGAAGTGCTTGACGTGCGTTACCCTTCGCCTGTCTGAGTTCAGGCGCGAGGCAGCAGGCGTTCGACTTTGATGACCGAAGGTGTGCGCTTGAGCTGGCGCAACACAGCGTCGAGGTGGTGCAGGTCACGCACCGAGAGCACGAAGCGCAGTTCGGCTGCATCCTGAGCAGTTTCCAGACCCATGTCCACATGCACGATGTCGGCTTCGGCCGCAGCCATGGCCCCGGCGATGCGGGCCAGCACCCCTTTGCCATTGACCACCGTGACTTCGATTCCGGTTTCGAACTGGCGGGTGGGTTCGTCGGACCATTCCACGCTGATGAAGCGTTCACTGTCTTTTTGTCGCAGTTTGTTGGCGGTGCTGCATTCGGCACGGTGCACGGCCAGGCCCTCACCGCGGCCCAGGTAGCCGACGATGTCGTCACCCGGCACGGGCCGGCAGCAGCGGCTGTACACCACCGAGGCGTTCTCGCTGCCATCGAGCGTGATGGCGCCCTGTGACACGGTTTCGTGCGCGGTGAAACGCTCGCGGGTCATCAGCAGGGCATCGGGTTTCTGGCCCTGTTCGGACAGCAGCACCACCAGCCGTTTGGCCACGATGCTGGCGATGCGCTTGCCCAGGCCGATGTCCATGAGCAGATCGGCGCGGTTTTTGTTGCCAGTAAAGCGCAGCAGCTTGTCCCACAGGCCTTGCAGGGCTGGCTCGTCGGCCGGGATGGTCTGGATGCCCTCGGCGCGCAGAGCCTGACTCAGCAGCTTTTCGCCCAGCTGGGTCGATTCGGCCTGTGCCATGTTTTGAGGTGGTGCCGGATCTTGGAGCGCGCGCGGCCGGTGCGCACAAAGCCCAGCCAGGCGGGGTTGGGGGCAGACACCGGGGCGGTGATGACTTCGATCACGTCGCCGTTGTTGATTTCGGTGCGCAAGGGCACCTGATGGCCGTTGATGCGGGCCGCCACCGCATGGTCACCCACGCGGCTGTGGATGGCATAGGCGAAGTCGACCACGGTGGCGCCGCGAGGCAGCGCCATGATCTGGCTCTTGGGGGTGAACACATACACCGCGTCAGGGAACAGGTCGACCTTCACGTGGTCCCAGAATTCAGCGGCATCCCGGGTTTCGTTCTGGATGTCGAGCAGCGACTGCAGCCATTGCGTGCCCAGGCGTTCGGACTGCTCCTTGGCTTTCGGATTGGCTTTGTAGAGCCAGTGCGCTGCCACGCCCGATTCGGCCACCAGATGCATGGCCTCGGTGCGGAACTGGAATTCCACATTGATGCCGGCGGGCCCCACCAGGGTGGTGTGCAGCGACTGGTAGCCGTTGACCTTGGGTATGGCGATGTGGTCCTTGAACTTGCCGGGCACGGGCTTGTAGAGCTGGTGCAGCATCCCCAGGGCAGTGTAGCAATCGATCACCGAAGGCACGATGACGCGAAAGCCGTAGATGTCGGTGACCTGGGCAAAGCTCAGGTGCTTGGTGTCCATCTTTTTATAGACAGAGTAGAGCGTTTTCTCGCGACCGCTGATGCGAATGGGCAGCTTGGCCTGGGCAAACACCGCCTCAACTTCGGCTTGCACTTTCTGGATCAGGTCGCGTCGGCGGTTGCGGGCGCGGGCCACCGCCTTGGTCAGCACCGCATAGCGCCAGGGCATGAGGTGGCGGAAGGACAGTTCCTGCAGTTCGCGGTAGATCTGGTTCAGGCCCAGGCGATAGGCGATGGGGGCGTAAATTTCAAGCGTTTCTGACGAGATGCGGCCCCATTTGCTGCGCGGCATGTCGCCCATGGTGCGCATGTTGTGGGTTCGGTCGGCCAGTTTGATGAGGATGACGCGCACATCGCGCGCCATGGCCAGCAGCATCTTGCGAAAGGACTCGGCCTGGTTTTCTTCGCGCGTGTTGAATTCCAGCTTGTCGAGCTTGGTCAGGCCGTCGACCAGCTCTGCGACCGGGGCGCCAAACTTTTCCACCAGCTCGGCTTTGGTGACGCCGCAGTCTTCCATGCTGTCGTGCATGAGGGCGGCCGCCAGTGCCTGGGCGTCGAGCTTCCACTCGGTGCACAGCGCGGCCACGGCGATCGGGTGGGTGATGTAAGGTTCACCGCTCTTGCGGGTCTGGCCCAGGTGCGCCTCGTCGGCAAAACGGTAGGCGCGGCGCACCAGCTCCACGTCCTGCTGGCTCAGATAGTCCAGTCGGTCGACCAGCGCAGCAAAGCTCGCCGCTGCAGCGTTGGCTGCTGCGGGGCCGGCTGGCTGGGTGCGGGCCGGCGGCAGGCTGGAGGGGGGCACGATGGCGCTCATGGCGTCAATATTAACGGTTCAGTACAAAGCCACCTTTCGGGCACAAAAAAGCCCCATCGAAGGGGCTTTCCGGGTCGTTGGCAACAGCCAGCGAGGGTCAGTTGACGCGCTTGAGCATTTCCACGCCCACCTTGCCGGCGGCGATTTCGCGCAGGGCAGTCACGCCGGGCTTGTTTTTGCTCTCGATCTTGGGGGTGTGGCCCTGGCTGAGCATGCGGGCGCGGTAAGTGGCGGCCAGCACGAGCTGGAAGCGGTTGGGGATCTGCTGCAGGCAATCTTCAACGGTGATGCGGGCCATGGTGTGTTTCCTCTGGGTGATCAGGCAATGTGCAATGCCTCGAAGGTGTGGGCCCGTGCGCGTCGCTGGGCGATGTAGCGCAGGCGCTGGGCGTGAACAATGGCTTTGAGGTCGAACAAAGCCCGTTCAAATACTTCGTTGATTATAACGAAGTCGAATTCCCGGGCCTGGGCCAGCTCTTCGGCCGCGTTTTTCAGGCGCAGCTCGATGATGTCGGGCGCATCTTCGCCGCGGCGCTCCAGGCGCGAGCGCAGCTCCTCCCAGCTGGGCGGCAGGATGAAGATCAGCACGGCATTGGCATACATGCGCTTGATCTGGATGGCGCCCTGGTAGTCGATTTCCAGCACCACGTCAGCGCCCTGGGCCATGCGGTCCTCGATCATCTTCTTGGAGGTGCCATAGCGCTGGCCGTGCACATGCGCCCACTCGACGAAGGCGTCCGACAGCACCATGGTGTCGAATTCCTGCGGCGAGACGAAGAAGTATTCGCGGCCATGCTTTTCCTGGCCGCGCGGTGCGCGGGTGGTGTGCGAGACCGAGGGCTGGACCTGGCTGTCGAGTTCCATGAGGGCCTTGACCAGGCTGGATTTGCCAGCGCCGCTGGGGGCGGCCACGACGAAGAGGTTTCCGGGGTATTCCATGGTGTGTTGTTGTGCCCGATTGTTGTGGCCGGTTTATTCGATGTTCTGCACCTGCTCGCGCATCTGCTCGATCAGCACCTTCATGTCCACCGAGATGCGGGTCATCTCCAGCACGGCGGACTTGGAGCCCAGGGTGTTGGCCTCCCGATGCAGTTCCTGAATCAGGAAGTCCAGGCGCTTGCCGATGTCGCCGCCCTTGGTCAGCAGGTGGCTGAGTTCCTGCAGGTGCGAGCGCAGGCGGGTGACTTCTTCGGCCACGTCGATGCGGATGGCAAAGGCGGTGGCTTCGCTCAGGGCGCGATCTTGTGCCGCTTCGGGTAGGGCCTGACCGTCGGCCAGCGCCATCGCGTCTTTCCAGCGCTCCAGAAAGCGCTGGCGTTGCTGTTCGACCAGTTGCGGCACCAGCGGCTCGGCCTGGGCGGCGAGCTGCTGCAGTTGGGCAATGTGGCCCTGCAGCATGGTGGTCAGGCGCTGGCCCTCGCGTTCGCGGGCGGCGCGCAGGGCGTCGATGGCCTGCTGGCCCAGCTGCAGCCAGGCGGCGTCTTCGATGGCCGGAGCGTTGGCGCTGCCTGCCGCCAGGCGCAGCACATCGGCCACGCTCAGCGGGCGGGCTTCGGGCAGCCAGTCGCGCACCTTGTCCTGCAGGGCAGCGATGCGCTGCAGAGTCTGGGGGGAGGGGGCGTTGGTGCTGCCGGCTTCGCCTGCGTCCAGGCTGGCGCGGACTTCGACCTTGCCACGGCGGATCTGCTTGGTGATCAGTTCGCGCAGGCCCGGTTCGAGCTGGCGCAGCTCTTCGGGCAGACGAAAAGAGAGGTCGAGGAAGCGGCTGTTGACCGAGCGGATTTCGAGGCCGAGGCGGGCCGTGGGCTGGCCGCTGTCGGCGTCGGCCAGCGGCGCGCTGTGCTGCACGCTGGCGTACCCGGTCATACTGTAAACTGGCATGGACTTGTTCCTTTGGGCCTGCGCCCTCTGCGTGAGGGCAACGCCGTGACGGTCCGAGACGGACGGCCAGTTGCGCGAAGGCCTGAAACGCCCAATTATCTCAAACTCCCCTGACGATCCTGTGTCTGTCCGCCTGGCGGACCGGGTGGGTCACTTCCAGTACGACTGAACCATGAGCAACACCGCCTACCAACGCACAGGCCGCGCTTTCGATGCCCTGCGCAATGTCCGCATCACCCGTGGCTACACCATCCACGCCGAAGGCTCGGTGCTGATCGAGTTCGGCAACACCCGCGTGCTGTGCACCGCTTCGGTCGAGGAAAAAGTGCCCGGGCACAAGAAAGGCAGCGGCGAAGGCTGGGTGACGGCCGAATACGGCATGCTCCCGCGCGCCACCCACACCCGGGGTGACCGCGAGGCCGCGCGTGGCAAGCAAAGCGGCCGCACGCAGGAAATTCAGCGCCTGATCGGCCGCTCCATGCGGGCCGTCTTCGATCTGAAAAAGCTGGGCGAGCGCACCATCCACCTCGACTGCGATGTGCTTCAGGCCGACGGCGGCACCCGCACCGCCAGCATCACGGGTGCCTTTGTGGCCGCGCAGGATGCGGTCAACTGGCTGATGGCCACCGGCAAGCTGACCGAGACGCCCATCCTGGACCATGTGGCCGCGATTTCGGTGGGCCTCAAAGATGGCACACCTTTGCTGGACCTGGACTACCCCGAGGACTCGGCCTGTGACACCGACATGAACGTGGTCATGACCGGCGCCGGAAATTTTGTCGAAGTGCAGGGCACAGCCGAGGGTGTGGCCTTCACCCGCAAGGAGATGGACCGCATGCTGGCCCTGGCCGAAAAAGGCATCGGCGAGCTGGTGCAGCTGCAAAAGCAGGCCCTGGCCCAGGGTAAGGGCCAGTGAAGCGATGAAGATCGTTCTGGCCTCCAATAACAAAGGCAAGCTGGCCGAGCTGCAGGCCATGCTGGCCCCGCTGGGCATGGAACTGGTGCGGCAGGCGGACCTGAACATCCCCGAGGCCGAGGAGCCCTACCGTACCTTCGTTGAAAACGCGCTGACCAAGGCGCGCCATGCCGCCAAACTCTCGGGCCTGCCCGCGCTGGCCGACGACGCCGGTTTGTGCGTGGACGCCTTTGGCGGCCAGCCCGGTGTGGACACGGCGTACTACGCCACGCGCTTTGGCTACGAAAAAAGCGACGACAACAACGTGACGGCCTTGCTCGAACAGATGCAGGGCACGACCAACCGCCGCGCGGCCATGGTCAGCACGCTGGTGGCGCTGCGCTCGTTTGATGACCCCGAGCCGCTGATCGCGGTGGGGCGCGTCACAGGTGAGATCGCCACCGAACGGCGCGGCAGCAA
>Ga0255300_1000071_pt1 | contig 10373 bp, 10 predicted proteins | sample MistaT_7_FD_183676 | JGI IMG/M metagenome (GOLD analysis project Ga0255300, IMG submission 183676) | Metatranscriptome of freshwater microbial communities from Mississippi River, Louisiana, United States - Miss_Cont_RepA_8d (Metagenome... | ecosystem: Environmental > Aquatic > Freshwater > River...
CGGGATGTCATACACCCAAGGAATTGACATGAGCACGACCACCCCTAAGCCAGCCAATGTCTCTGCCGAAGCGCAGATCATGGCTGTGGTCAGGCGTCAGCGTCTGCAGGATTTTTTCTTCCACAAGATCACCTGGCTGTTTTCCATGCTGGTGCTGGTGGCCTTGATGGGCATCATTGTCTCGCTGGTCATCTCTGCCTGGCCGGCACTTTCCAGATTTGGTCTGGACTTTGTCTGGCGTGTCGAATGGGACATCGTCAATGAGGAGTTTGGTGCAGCGATCGCCATTTTCGGCACGGTCGTCAGCGCCGCGATTGCCCTGCTGATCGCTGTGCCGCTGTCGTTTGGCATTGCCCTGTTCCTCACCGAAAACTGCCCAGTGACCTTGCGTCGCCCGCTGGGTACCGCCATCGAGCTGCTGGCGGCGGTGCCGTCCATCATCTACGGCATGTTTGGCTTGTTCATCTTTGCGCCGCTGTTTGCCGAGTACGGTCAGCCGGCGCTGCAATCCACGCTTGGTCAGATGCCCATCATCGCCCCCCTGTTTGGCGGTGCCATGAACGGCATCGGCATCCTGGCCGCGGGCATCATCCTGGCCTTCATGATCCTGCCCTTCATCGCGGCCGTGATGCGCGATGTGTTCGAGATCGTCCCGCCCGTGCTGCGCGAATCGGCTTACGGACTGGGTTGCACCACCTGGGAAGTGGTGCGCAATATTGTGCTGCCTTACACCCAAAAAGGTGTGATTGGTGGCGTGATGCTGGGTCTGGGCCGAGCCTTGGGCGAGACCATGGCGGTGACCTTCGTCATCGGCAATTCGCAGCGCATCACGGGTTCGCTGTTCTCCCCCGGATCGTCGATTGCTTCCACGCTGGCCAACGAGTTCGGTGAAGCCGCAGATCTGCACATGTCGGCTCTGTTCTCGCTGGGCCTGTTGCTGTTCGTCATCACTTTTGTGGTGTTGGCGCTGGCCAAACTCCTGATTGCCCGTGGCGAAAAAGCCAAGGGCAGCAAGACCTGAGAGGAATACCCGGATGGACCTCGCCATTTACCGCCGTCGCAAACTGGCCAACCGCATTGGCTTGACGCTTTCCATGGGGGCCATGGCCCTGGGCCTGATCGTGCTGCTGTGGATCCTGATCGTGCTGTTCAAGAACGGCTTTTCAGCGCTCGACTGGGCCATGTTCACGCAGTCCACGCCGGCCCCCGGCTCCGAAGGCGGTGGCCTGGCCAATGCCATTGTTGGCAGCTTGCTGATGGTGGTTCTGACCGCCCTGGTCAGCACACCGATCGGTATCTTCGCTGGTGTGTACCTGGCCGAATACGGCGACCAGAGCAAGACCGCAAGCCTGACACGCTTTGTGACCGACATCATGCTGTCGGCGCCTTCGATTGTTCTGGGCCTGTTCGTCTACGCCATCCTGGTGGCGCAGGTGAAGCATTTCTCGGGATGGGCCGGCACGATGGCGCTGTCGCTGATCGCCATTCCCGTGGTGGTGCGCACCACCGAGAACATGCTGCGACTGGTGCCCGGCAGCCTGCGCGAGGCGGCTTTCGCATTGGGTGCTCCGCGCTGGAAGGTGGCCACTTTTGTGACGCTGCGTGCGGCCAAGGCCGGTGTGATGACTGGCTTGCTGCTGGCGCTGGCCCGCATCAGCGGTGAGACCGCGCCACTGCTGTTCACGGCGCTCAACAATCAGTTCTTCTCGACCAACATGAACGCGCCAATGGCCAACTTGCCAGTGGTGATTTTCCAGTTCGCCATGAGCCCCTATGACAACTGGATCCGGCTGGCCTGGGGCGGTGCACTGCTGATCACCTTGACAGTGCTGATCCTCAACATCATTGCCCGTGTGTTCTTCCGTGAACAAAACGCACGTTGACCACGTCCTGAACGAGAACATCATGAACCCTGCAAACCAACTGACCCCCAGTGGCGTGAAGAACGCGATTGAAATCCGCGGACTGGATTTTTTTTACGGCACCTTCAAAGGCCTCAAGGGCATCAACCTCGACATTGCCGAGCACAAAGTGACGGCTTTCATCGGTCCTTCGGGCTGTGGCAAGTCCACCTTGCTGCGCACACTCAACCGCATGTACAGCCTGTATCCTGGTCAGCGCGCCGAGGGCCAGATCAATCTGTATGGCGAGAACGTTCTTGACCCCAAGCAAGACTTGAACCTGCTGCGCGCGCGCGTGGGCATGGTGTTCCAGAAGCCTACGCCGTTTCCGATGTCGATCTACGACAACATCGCTTTCGGAGTGAAGTTGTACGAAAACCTGAGCCGCTCCGAAATGGACGACCGGGTGGAGTGGGCCTTGTCCAAGGCGGCGATCTGGAACGAGGTGAAAGACAAGTTGGGCCAGAGCGGCCTGTCGCTCTCGGGCGGCCAGCAGCAACGCCTGTGCATTGCACGCACCGTGGCGGTCAAGCCCAAGGTCATTTTGCTGGACGAACCGACCTCGGCGCTGGACCCGATCTCCACCGCCAAGGTGGAAGAGCTGGTACACGAACTCAAGAACGACTACACCGTGGCCATCGTCACGCACAACATGCAGCAGGCAGCCCGTGTGTCGGACTACACCGCCTACATGTACCTGGGGGAACTGATCGAATTCGGCCAGACCGAACAGCTTTTCATGAAGCCGGCCCGTCAGGAAACCGAAGACTACATCACCGGCCGTTTCGGCTGAGCACACCAGGAGTACAACCATGGACAAACACATTTCCAGCCAGTTCGATGCCGAGCTTGCCGGCGTTTCCTCACGCGTGCTTGAACTTGGCGGTCTGGTCGAGTCGCAGATCCGACATGCGGTTTACGCGCTGTCCCAGTTCAGCGTGGAGGTGGCCGATCAGGTCATTGCCACCGAAAAACAGGTCAATGCCATGGAGGTGGACATCGACCGAGAACTGTCGTCGATCATCGCCCGCCGCCAACCCACGGCGCGAGACCTGCGCCTGTTGATGGCGATCTCCAAGATCACGGGCAACCTGGAGCGTGCGGGCGACGAGTCCGAGCGGATCGCGCGCATGGTCAAGCTGATCGTGGACCAGGGCATCACCCGCTCATTGCCAGCTTCCGAGCTGCGCATCGCGGCCGACATGGCGTCTGGCCTGCTGCGCAAGGCTCTCGACGCGTTCGCGCGTCTGGACGTGCAGACGGCACTGGTGATCCTGAAAGAAGATGACCTGATCGACGCTGAATTCGACGGCTTCCTGCGCAAGCTGGTGACCTACATGATGGAAGACCCGCGCACGATTTCCGCGAGTCTGGACCTGCTGTTCGTGGCCAAGGCCATTGAGCGCATTGGCGACCATGCCAAGAACATTGCCGAATTCATCATCTATGTGGTCAAGGGCGCCGATGTGCGCCACACGGCCATGGCCGACATCGAATCTGCCGTGAAATGAGAAACCAGCCGAGGATTCTGATTGTTGAGGACGAGCCGGCGATTGCCGAGCTGATGGCGGTGAACCTGCGCCACAACGGCTTTCAGCCGGTGTGGGCGTCGGATGCGGTGACCGCGCAGAAGGAGCTCGATGAAGTGCTGCCCGATGTCATCTTGCTCGACTGGATGCTGCCCGGCGAGAGTGGTCTGAGTCTGGCCCGGCGCTGGCGTGGCAATCCGAGAACCAAGCAGGTGCCGATCCTGATGATCACCGCACGCGGTGACGAGCCGGATCGTGTGGCAGGGCTGGATGCGGGGGCCGACGACTACATCGTGAAACCGTTTTCACCGCGCGAGTTGCTGGCCCGCATCCGCGCTGTGCTGCGCCGTCGGGCACCCGAACAGGCTGGCGGTGCGGTATCGATCGGTCAGCTCAGCCTGGACGCCGACACCTACCGGGTGAGCTGGCAGGAACAACCCCTGAAAGTCGGTCCGACCGAATTCAAGCTGCTGCAGTTTTTCATGCGCCATCCCGAGCGGGTGCACAGCCGTGGCTCTCTGCTGGACAAGGTCTGGGGTGACCACGTCTACATCGAGGAGCGGACGGTGGATGTACACGTCAAACGCCTGCGCGAGGCGCTGGGCGACGCCGGCAAGATGATCGAAACCGTGCGCGGAGCGGGTTACCGCCTGACGGCCTCACCTGCGGCTTGAGCGATGTTTATTTACTTGGCGGCTTTCCTGTTCTGGAGTGTGCTGGGCGCCGTGGTCGGCTGGTTGGCCGATGGCCAGAGCGCCGCTGGCCTGGGGGCCTGGCTGGGCAGCGTGCTCTGGGCGCTGCTGCAGCTGTGGCGTGCCCATCGGCTGGAGGCGTGGTTTCGCAGTGGCCCCGACGGCGATCCGCCAAGGCTGGCAGGTCTCTGGCGTGAGGTGTCCGACCGCATCCGACGCGTACTGCGCCAGCGTGAGCGTGAGGTGCAGGTTCATGCCGATCGCCTGCAGCAGTTTCTGGGGGCGATACAGGCTTCGCCAAACGGCGTCACGTTGCTCGACAGCGAAGGTCGTATCGAATGGTGCAACAGCGCCGCGAGCCAGCACCTGGGCATCGATGCGCAGCGAGACCTGGGCCAGCATGTGGTGCATCTGGTGCGCGATCCGGTGTTTTCACGCTACTTCCAGCAATCGAACCATGACCATGAAGTGCAGATGGATGGACGCGCTGCATCGGTCCGCCAGCTGCTTCGGCTGTCGGTGCAGCTGTACCCCTACGGCGATGGTCAACAGCTCTTGCTCACGCGTGACATCACCGCACTCACCCAGGCTGACCACATGCGCCGTGACTTTGTGGCCAATGTGTCTCATGAAATACGGACGCCTTTGACCGTGCTGGCCGGCTTTGTGGAAACCCTGCAAAGCCTGCCACTGGCGCCAGAGCAGCAACAGCAATACCTGCAGCTCATGGCCGTGCAGGCCAGCCGCATGCAGACCCTGGTCAACGATTTGTTGACGCTCTCGCAGCTCGAAGGCAGTCCCCCGCCCAACCCTTCCGAGCAGGTGGTGCTGGCGCCGTTCATGGCACAGATCGAAGCCGATGCGCGGGCCTTGTCTGCACTTCAGGGGGGCACAGGATCGCCTGTGCATGCGTTGCTGTTTGCGCCCACACCCGCATGGACTTTGCTGGGGTCGCAGACCGAGCTGCAAAGCGCCGTCTCCAACCTGGTCAGCAATGCGGTGCGCTATACCCCGGCGGGCGGCCGCATCGAAGTGGGCTGGTCCGTGCAGGGTGACGAGCTGGTCATGGCCGTGCGTGACACCGGGCCGGGCATTGCGCCGGAGCATTTGCCGCGCCTGTCCGAGCGCTTTTACCGGGTGGACCGCAGCCGTTCACGCGAAACCGGCGGCACCGGTCTCGGTCTGGCCATCACCAAGCATGTGGCGCAGCGCCATGGCGGCGCCCTGCGCATCGAAAGCCAGCTGGGTGTGGGCTCGACCTTCATGCTGGTCTTGCCGATCAGTCGCTGCGTTCAGCGCAAAGACTGAAGCGGCCGGCGCATGGCCCATTCCAGCCGGGCCAGCAAAAGCACTGTCACCACCGCCAGCGCCACACTGCTGGTCAGCCAGAAGCTCCTGACCGATGGGGTGGCTGGCCAGGCGCCCAGTCCCTGGTACGCCAGCAGATAGCCGCCATACAGGCCCACCCCCCAGAGCAGCGCCGTATAGACCAGCAGCGGCGAGAGAGTGACTCGCCAGCAGCGCAAGGCGAACACGCACACTGCCTGGAGCGCGTCGGCCAGGTGGTACCAGGCCACCAGGCCCAGCCAGGCGGTGGCGGCGGCTGCCACGGCCGCGTCTTTGGCATAGGCGCCTGCAATCGCGTGGCGCGACAGGGCCAAAGCCCCGGCGCACAGCACGGCCATGCCGGCCGCTATCGCCAGGCCGGTGTGGGCGGCCTGCCGTGCACGCATGGGATGACCCGCGCCCATCCAGTAGCCGGCACGGGCGCTGGTGGCAATGCCCAGTGACAGCGGCACCATGTACAGCACGGCCGCCATGCTGGCGGCGATCTGGTGGCTGGCCAGTGCCACTTCACCCAGGCGAGCGATGAACAGCGCCATCAGGGTGAAAGAGGTGACCTCGACCATGATCGTCAGCCCGGCCGGGATGCCGAGCGCCAGAAAACGGCGCAGCTGTGCGGCATCGGGTGCTTCCATGTCTTGCCACAGCCGGTAAGGGCGGTAAATGTCCTGCGTGCGCAGAAGCCACAGACCGGTCAGCAGCATGAGGGTGTTGACGGCCAGCGTGGCCCATGCACAGCCCACCACGCCCAGACCCGCCCAGGAACCCATGCCAAACGTCAGCACTACAGACAGTGGAACCTTGAGCAGCAGCGCCCCGGCCTGCAGCCAGGTCACCAGTCGGGGCAGGCCCAAGCTTTGGTTGAGCGTGCCATACAGCCGAAACAGCAAAGAGGGGGCCACGGCCAGTGCCAGCACTTGCAGGTATTGCCGCACTTGTGGCCAGAGTTCGGGCGGCACCCCGGTCCAGGCCAGCCAGGGGTCGGGCCAGCACAGTGCGGCCATGCCCAGCACGCTGGCCATCGCGCAGACGTACAGCGCCTGTCGCACCGAACGCCCAAGCGCTGTGTGCCGGCCTGCGCCATGCAGCTCGGCCCAGACCGGCAGCAGGGCCTGCACCAGACCGTTGAGCGCGACGTAAATGCTGATGTAGATGGAGGAGGCCAGCGACAGGGTGGCCAGGGCTTGCGGGCTGTGGCGTCCCGCGATCATGGTGTCGGCCACCCCGAACGCCATCACCGCCAGCTGTCCGATGAGGACTGTGCCCGCGTGACGCAGGATGATGCGCAGTTCCGACACTTCAGGGCTTTCTGGCTTCGAAGATCACCAGGGTTTCGTTGTTGTCCGTGGGTCTGAGGATGCGGGTGACTTCATGCCAGCCCCAGCCACGCAGGCGATCGACGCGGTTAGGCAGTTGATGGCTGTCGATGATCAGCCAGGGGCAGTCTGGCGCAGCCGCTGCAGCGGGGCGCAATGTCATCTTGCCGTGGAAGATCAGGGCCGTGGCCTGGGCGTGCGTCAGATCGATCACCTGCACACACTGTGCCGTGCCGATGACCGACTCGATCTTGGCGACCAGCGGCGCGTAGCTGCGGCCGTAGTTGAGCAGCGGCAGCCACAGGGTCATCAACAGGGACCAGCACAGCGTGGTGCCTGCAGCAGGCAGGACGAGCGTTTTCCAGAGCGCTGAGCGGTGCCTGCCGGTTCTCCACCGCACCAGAGCCAGCCAGCCCACGGTGGACAGAAGGGCTGCCACCAACAGTCCGGGCGACAGGCTGTGCACGAATTCGGGCGCCGCCCTGGCCACGTTGAAGGCCGGGCGGGCCGGCACGCCGGTCTCCATCGAAATCCAGACCACCCAGATGACCAGGGCGCCTGCACTGAAGAAAAGCAGCGTGAACCAGTCGATGAAGGCCCCGACGCTGCGGCGCAAGGTCGGCAAGGCAAATGCGGCCAGTGCGGCAATCGCGGGCAGTGCCGACATCAGGGCGCGATCGGACATGCCAGTGAACCAGGTGGTGCCGACGGTCATCAAAGCGAACCAGAAAGGCAGGCCGATGTGGGGGAAGCGCCAGGCGCGGACCAACTGCCTGCGCCAACGCCACAGCGACCACAAGGCCAAGGGGCCGGCTGGCCAGGTGAACCACAGCAACAGTCGGCCAAAACCTTGCAGATCGCTCATGGCATGTGGGATCAGGCGCCAGCGCCAGAGGTCAAGGGCACCGGCCAGCGTGACGGCCAGCAAGCCCAGCAGTGCCAGCAGGCCGATCTCCAGCATGTTGAGCCGGCGGTGGTCTGCGCCTGCAGGGGTCAACACACGAATGGTGGCGCCGCCGATGCCCAGCAGCATGGCCAGCACCGGGGCTCCCGACAAGGTCAGACCGAGCATGCCGGCGCTGATGGCCAGACCGCTTTTGATCCTTTTGCGCGGCAGTGTGGCCAGTCCCATGAACAGCAATGACGCAAAACACAGCTGGCTCAGCGCCGGTGTGATTTCGTGCGAAAGCTGGGCCAGGCCCAGGCAGCCCAGAAGGGCCAGCAGCCCGCCATCGGCCAGTGTGCGGGCATAGTCGGTGGGCCGCGCTTCGCCCCCAAAGGCAAAGGCCACAGGCTGGGCCGCCGAGGTGCGTGCCAGTGCATAGACCGCATACCAGGTGGCTAGCAATGTGGTCAGCAGCATCAGGACGAAGGGCATGCGCGCTGCGGTGGCTTCCCACCCTGTTGGGGCCAGGCGGATGCACCATGCGCCCAACCAAGTGGGCAGCAGGGCCAGGTTGGGCTCCAGCTGGCCCAGCAGAGTGGGCTTGAGCCAGCTGCTGCCTTGTCCTGCGCCGGTTTGTGCCAGCTGCAGCATGAAGCCGAAGGCTTCCATGTCGTATTTTTTCCAGGGGTCCCGGCCGAAAAATCCTGGCACCACATAGGCGACGCACAGCAGCCACAGTGCCCAGCGCGGGAACGGACGGACAGCAGACTGCGCGACGATGGCGGGGGAGGGCTGGTTCACGAGGCAGAAAGATAACAGGAACGCCAATGGCCTGGCGTGGGCAAAACAAAAGGGCAGGCCGGTTGCCCGGGCTGCCCTTGGTGACTGACCTGCCGAATTACTTGGACAGGGCGGTCTTGCCGAAGCGGTTGCGGAACTTCTCCACGCGACCGCCCATGTTGTCCACCGACTTCTGGGTGCCGGTATAGAAGGGGTGCGACTCGCTGGTGGTGTCCAGCTTGAAGAGCGGCAGCTCGCGGCCGTCTTCCATCTTGATGGTTTCCTTGGTGTTCACGCAGGAACGGGTCACGAACTTGAAGCCGTTGGACATGTCCTGGAAGCACACTTCGCGGTAGTTGGGGTGAATGCCCTCTTTCATGGGTTTTTCCTTTTCAGCAAACCACGGTAGCCACGCCCCGGACCATCCCGAACGCACTTTCCGCAAAACCTGAGATTATAGGGGATCAGCCCCCGCGGCGCATCATGTCGAAGAACTCGGAGTTGTTCTTGGTGGCCTTCATGCTCTTCAAAACCATCTCCATCGCCTCGATTTCGTCCATGTTGTACATGAACTGGCGCAGGATGCGGGTTTTTTGCAGGACTTCGGGTTGCAGCAGCAGCTCTTCGCGGCGGGTGCCGCTGCGGTTGAGGTTGATGGCCGGGAACACGCGCTTTTCATAGAGGCGGCGCTCCAGGTGGATTTCGCTGTTGCCGGTGCCCTTGAATTCTTCAAAGATCACCTCGTCCATGCGGCTGCCGGTGTCGACCAGCGCGGTGGCGATGATGGTCAGGCTGCCGCCTTCTTCCACATTGCGGGCCGCACCAAAGAAGCGCTTGGGGCGCTGCAGGGCGTTGGCGTCCACACCGCCGGTGAGCACCTTGCCGGAGCTGGGTACCACGTTGTTGTAGGCGCGGGCCAGGCGCGTGATGGAGTCCAGCAGGATCACCACGTCTTTTTTCAGTTCGACCAGGCGCTTGGCGCGCTCGATCACCATCTCGGCCTCATGCACATGGCGGGCGGCGGGTTCGTCGAAAGTGGACGAGATCACTTCACCGCGCACGCTGCGCTGCATTTCGGTCACTTCTTCGGGGCGCTCATCCACCAGCAGCACCATCAGATGCACGTCGGGGTAGTTGGCCGTGATGGCGTGGGCGATGTGCTGCATCATCACCGTCTTGCCCGACTTCGGTTGCGCAACGATCAGGGCGCGCTGGCCCTTGCCGATGGGGGAGATGATGTCGATCACGCGGCTGGTGATGTTTTCCTCGCCCTTGATGTCGCGCTCCAGTCGCATCTGCTCCTTGGGGAACAGCGGCGTCAGGTTCTCGAACATGACCTTGTGCTTGTTGTTCTCGGGCAGGCCATCGTTGACCTTGTCGAGCTTGGTCAGGGCGAAGTAGCGCTCGCCGTCCTTGGGGATGCGCACCTCGCCTTCGATCATGTCGCCGGTGTGCAGGTTGAAGCGGCGCACCTGGCTGGGGCTGATGTAGATGTCGTCCGTGGATGCGGTATAGCTCGAATCGGGGCTGCGCAGGAAACCGAAACCATCGGGCAGGATTTCCAGCACGCCGTCGGCAAACACCTGTTCACCGGCCTTGGCGCGTTTTTTGATGATGGCGAACATCAGCTCCTGCTTGCGCATGCGACCGGTGTTCTCGATCTCGAGGGCTTCGGCCTGCTTGAGGAGTTCAGACACATGCAGTGCCTTGAGTTCATTCAGATGCATGAGATGGACCTGTAGGGATGCGGCCTTGTCTCTGGGCCGTTGAAAAAATCGGGGGAGGGGGAATCTGGGTCAAGCCCTGTTCCGGTTGGCGGGACATCTGGGCTCTGGCGCGGCGGTCAAGCAGGTTGGGCAGCGCTGCGGCGGATTATGACAGGTTTTTAAGGAGGCTCTGGATGCAAAAAACCGGGCACGAAGGCC
>Ga0255300_1000072_pt1 | contig 10327 bp, 6 predicted proteins | sample MistaT_7_FD_183676 | JGI IMG/M metagenome (GOLD analysis project Ga0255300, IMG submission 183676) | Metatranscriptome of freshwater microbial communities from Mississippi River, Louisiana, United States - Miss_Cont_RepA_8d (Metagenome... | ecosystem: Environmental > Aquatic > Freshwater > River ...
CCGGACTGCCACAGCCTCTGGCTGGCGCCTCCGGCTGATTGTTTCTGTTTGTGATCCCCGTCATGTTGCAGCCCCGTCTTGAATCCCTGATCTGCCCCCATCCTCAGGGGCAGCACCGCATGGCCTGGTGGTCATGGGGGGATGCCACGGCCGAGCACGTGGTGGTGTGCGTGCATGGCCTGACGCGACAAGGACGCGACTTTGACCGGCTGGCCACGGCGCTGGTGGAGCAGTCCAAGGGCAAGCTCCATGTAATCTGCCCGGATGTGGCCGGTCGCGGCCACAGCGACTGGCTGCCTCAGCCTGCGCTCTACCAGATTCCCCAATACGCGTCCGACATGCTGAGCCTGCTGGCCGAGTTGCACCAGCGCTCACCGATCCGCACCCTTGACTGGGTGGGGACCAGCATGGGGGGAGTGATCGGCATGGTGCTGGCTGGCCAGCCCAAGCTGCCCTTGCCCGTGTCAATTCGACGCCTGCTTCTCAACGACGTCGGTCCGTCCATCACCTGGGCTTCCATCGAGCGCATGCAGCAGTTCGTGGGGCGCTTTGAACCCATGCCCAACCTGGTGGCGGCGGCCGCCGAGATGCGGCGCCTGTCATCGGGTTTCGGTCCTGTGCCAGAGGACATCTGGCTGGAGCTGTGCTCACACATGGTGCGCCAGCTCCCCGATGGCCGGTTGACCTTTCATTACGACCCAGCCATTGGCGAGCCGATCCGTGCGCTCACGCAGGAGGCGGCGCAGGCGGCAGAAGCAATGATCTGGGGGCTGTACGATCAGATCCGGGCGCAGGTGTTGCTGGTTCGCGGCATGGAGTCCGATTTGCTGACGCAAGCCACGGCACAGGCCATGACGCAACGCGGCCCGCATGCCCAACTGGTTCAATGGCCCGGCGTGGGCCATGCCCCGACGCTGACGGACCCGCGACACATCGCCGAAGTGGCGGGTTTCTTGCTTGGCGCTTCGTCATGAGTCACATGAGCAGTTTCCCATCGGCATCGCCCGCTGTTTTACAGGCCACGGCCACCCCGCACCTGGCGCAAGGCACACTGGAGCGTGCCCGTGTGTTTGCCCGCGCGCTGATTGAAAGCGAGCAACTCGATACCGGCGAGAACGTCTGGCAACACGCCGATGCGGTAGCCACGATTCTGGCTGGCATTGGCGGTTCCGAGGAAATGCAGGCGGCTGCCTATCTGGTGTACACCTGTGCGCATCTGAACAAGCCGCAAGAGGTGATCGCCAAGGCATTTGGCGAGAACCTGGCGCAATTGGCCCTGCAGACCAACCAGTTGCTGCACCTGCAGCGCTTGTCACGCGCTGCAGCCAGTTCTGCCCAGATCATCGACGACCCCAAACTGCAGACGGAGAACGTGCGCAAGATGCTGCTGGCGTTTTCACGCGATCTGCGCGTGGTGATGCTGCGGCTGGCCTCGCGCATGCAGACCTTGCGCCACTATGCGGCCAGCAAGCTGCCGGTGCCGGTCGCGCTGGCTCGCGAATCCCTCAATGTGTTTGCGCCGCTGGCCAATCGTCTGGGCATCTGGCAGATCAAGTGGGAGCTGGAAGACCTGTCCTTCCGGTTTCTGGAACCGGACACTTACAAACAGATCGCTCGTCTGCTCGATGAAAAACGCACCGAACGCGAGCAGTACATGGTGGCGCTCTGCCAGCGCCTGTCGCAGGCCCTGGCCGCGCAGGGCATCGCAGCGCAGGTGAGCGGTCGACCCAAGCACATCTACAGCATCGTCAAGAAAATGCGGGGCAAGTCGCTGCCGTTCGAGCGGGTGTTCGATATCCGGGCCTTGCGCGTGGTGGTACCCGAGGTGGCCGATTGTTACCAGACCCTGAGCTGGGTCCACGAACAGTTCACGCCCATTCCCGAAGAGTTTGACGACTACATCGCCCGACCCAAGGCCAACGGCTACCAGTCATTGCACACCGTGGTGCGCGACACCGATGGCCGGCCCATCGAGATCCAGATCCGCACCCAGGCCATGCACGACCATGCCGAGCATGGTGTGGCTGCCCATTGGGCTTACAAGGAGGCGGGCACCAAAGGCTATGCCGGCGTGAGCGCGAGCAGCGCCTACGACGCCAAGATCGCGGTGTTGCGCCAGCTGCTCGCCTGGGAGCGTGATCTGTCGGGCACGGTGGCCGACAAGGGCTTGTTTGACGATCGCATTTATGTGCTCACGCCCGATGCGGCCATCGTGGAGTTGCCGCAGGGAGCCACGCCGCTGGACTTTGCCTACACGATCCACACCAGCCTGGGGCACCGCTGCCGCGGTGCCAAGGTCGATGGCGTCATGGTGCCACTCAATACACCGCTGGCCAATGGACAGACCGTGGAAATCACGGCCATCAAGGAAGGCGCCCCCTCGCGCGACTGGCTCAATCCGGAGCTGGGTTTTCTGGCCAGCAACCGGGCGCGCAACAAGGTGCGTTCGTGGTTCAACGCACAGATCAGCGCGGAACACATTGCCCGCGGGCGTGAAGCGGTTGAAAAGCTGCTGCAGCGTGAAGGTCGGACGGCCATCAAGCTCGAAGATCTGGCTGCACAGCTGGGCTTCAAGTCGGCCGATGGCTTGTTCGAGGTGGTGGGCAAGGATGAATATTCCCTGCGCAACATCGAAGTGCTGCTGAACCCGCCCGAGCCTGCACCGACAGCCGACGAAATGGTGCTGCGCCGCTCTACGCGAGGCAGTCGCCAGAAATCTGCCTCTGGCGTGCTGGTGGTGGGCGTGGACTCGCTGCTCACGCAGCTTTCGCGCTGCTGCAAGCCAGCCCCGCCCGATCCGATTGCAGGCTTTGTCACGCGCGGCAAAGGCGTCAGCATCCACCGTCAGGACTGCAGCAACTTCCGCGAATTGGCCACACGCGCGGCCGAGCGGGTTATCGAGGTGCGCTGGGGTGAGCGCAAGGCCGGGCCCGATGCGGCCGTGTACCCGGTGGACATCGCCGTGGAAGCCATGGACCGTCAGGGTTTGCTGCGCGATATATCCGAGGTTTTTTCCAAGGAGAAGATCAACGTCACGGGTGTCCAGACGCAGTCGATCAAGGGCATGGCCTACATGACCTTCACGGTGGAAACGCCCGACGCGGGCTTGTTGCCCAGGGTGCTGAGCAGCCTCAAGGCTGTAAAAGGCGTGCGCAATGCCAGAAGGCGTTGAAAATCCTGCTACAATGCAAGGCTTGCAGGCGCGTAGCTCAGCTGGTTAGAGCACCACCTTGACATGGTGGGGGTCGTTGGTTCGAGTCCAATCGCGCCTACCAAATACAAGCCCGACACGGAGTGTTCCGTGTCGGGCTTTTTGCTTTGTGCGGCCTTCATGAGCCCCGCGGGCAACAGAGTCCTCATTTGCCCGAGGCGTGCGGCTGTGATTTACTGTGCTCGTATCCATCGCATTTCAGCGGTGCTTCGAGGATGGTATGAACAAAAATGTCGCCGAAATCCTGGCCCGCATCCAGCAACTTGAGGAAGATCTGGAGGCTGAGCTCCAGCGGCGGCGTCATGCCTTGCAGGCTGATTTTGAAAATCGCCGCGTGCACTTTGAACAAGCGGTACTGGCGCAGCAGCGGCGCTTCAAGACCGGCTTTTGGCGCTATGTGGCTGAGGCCGAGTTGCGGCACCTTGCGTGCATACCGTTCATTTACGGGCTGATTGTGCCGATGCTGTTGCTCGACCTGGCTCTCACGGTCTACCAGTGGCTGTGCTTTCCGTTGTTTCGCATTCAGAAGGTGCGGCGCAGCGAATGCTGGGTCTATGACCGCGCGCACCTGGCGTACCTCAATGCGCTTGAAAAACTCAACTGCGCTTATTGTTCATACGGCAACGGTCTGGCGGCTTATTTCACCGAGATCGCCAGCCGCACCGAACAGTACTGGTGCCCGATCAAGCACGCACGGCGGCTTTTGCATGCGCACGACCGCTACGCGCATTTTGTGGACTACGGTGACGCAGAAAATTTCAGGCTCGAATTGCAGAACCTGCGTGAAAAGCTTCAGGCCACCCAGGACAAACAGGACATCGGGCTGGGCAAGGGGAGCACGGACTCCCCGGTCGAGCCGGGGAATGACAGCGGCAGCAAGTGAGCCTGTTCAGGCCATGCCCTGGTGTCTGAGCAGCGCGTCCAGGTTGGGTTCGCGGCCTCGGAAGGCCTTGAACGATTCCAGTGCGGGGCGACTGCCACCGGCTTCCAGAATGGCCTGGCGGTAGCGGCGACCGGTTTCGATGCTGGGCTGGCCGTGCGCATCGGCCGTTTCCTCAAAAGCCGCGTAGGCATCGGCCGACAGCACTTCGGCCCACTTGTAGCTGTAATAGCCTGCGGCATAGCCACCCGAGAAGATGTGGCTGAAGGTGTGGGCCATGCGGTTGAAGCTCGGCGGTTGCAGCACGGCGACTTCGGCACGCACTTCGTGCAGCAGGGGCATGAAGTCCAGCGTCGGGTCGTGCTCGGCATGCAGGCGCATGTCAAAGAGCGCAAACTCGATCTGGCGCAGCGTCTGCAGGCCGCTCTGGAAATTCTTGGCGGCCAGCATCTTGTCGAACAACGCACGGGGCAGCGGTTCGCCGCTGTCCACGTGCTGGGTCATGTGCTGCAGCACCGACCATTCCCAACAGAAGTTTTCCATGAACTGGCTGGGCAGCTCCACCGCGTCCCATTCGACACCGCTGATGCCCGACACGTCGCGCTCATTCACCTGAGTGAGCATGTGGTGCAGGCCATGGCCGAACTCGTGGAAGAGGGTGATCACGTCGTCGTGGGTGAGCAGCGGCGGCTTGCCGTTCACACCTTCGGCGAAGTTGCACACCAGGTGCGCGACCGGGGTTTGCAGCTGGCCCGTGTCCGGGCGCAGCCAGCGACCGACCACATCGTCCATCCAGGCGCCACCGCGCTTGCCAGCGCGGGCCGGCGGGTCCAGATAAAACTGGCCCACCAGTTGGCCGTTGCGTTCGATGCGGTAGAACTCCACGGCAGGGTGCCAGACGGGCGCCTCGTCCTGGCGGATGCTGACCTCGAACAGGGTTTCGATGATTTTGAACAGACCGGCCAGCACTTTGGGCGCGGTGAAGTACTGTTTGACCTCCTGCTCGCTGAAGCTGTAGCGCGCTTCCTTGAGCTTTTCGCTCAGGTAGGGGATGTCCCAGGCGTTGAGTGGGCCGCTCAGACCCAGTTCCTTGTGCGCGAATTCGCGCAGGTCGGCCAGGTCCTTTTCGGCAAAGGGCTTGGCTTTGGCGGCCAGGTCGCGCAGGAAGGTGATGACCTTTTCGGGCGACTCGGCCATCTTGGGCACCACCGAGACCTGGGCGAAGTTGTCGTAGCCCAGCAGCTGGGCTTCTTCATGGCGCAGCGCCAGGATCTCGCTCATCAAGGCGGTGTTGTCGTATTTTTGGGCCTCACCCTCGGCCTGGTCGGAGGCGCGTGTGGTGTAGGCCTTGTAGAGCCGCTCGCGCAAGGCGCTGCTGTCGGCGAACTGCATCACCGGCAGGTAGCTGGGCATTTTGAGCGTGAGCTTGGCTTGCCCGGCTTTTCCGTCCTTGTCGGCGGCAGCGCAGGCGGCATCGACCACATCCTGCGGCACACCGGCCAGCTCGGCGGGGGCCACATACAGGGCAAAGCTGTCGGTGGCGTCCAGTGTGTTTTCGCTGAACTTCTGCGAGACCTCGGCCTGGCGCTCCTGGATGGCAGCGTAGCGCTCCTTGGCCGCACCCTGCAGCTCCGCACCGCCGAGCACGAAGTTGCGCAGGGCATTGCTGTGGGCCTGGCGCTGCTCGGCGTTCAGGCTGGCCGGGTCGATGGCCTTGTATTTGGCGTACAGCTGCTCGTTGCTGCCCAGGTGCGTCCAGAACTCGGTGACGCGGGGCAGGGCGGCGTTGTAGGCGGCGCGCAGTTCGGGCGTGTCGGCCACGCTGTTGAGGTGGCTCACGGCGCCCCAGGACCGCCCCAGGCGCTCGGTGGCCACGTCCAGCACTTTGGCAATTGCCCTCCAGTCGGCCGGGAAGTCTGCGGTGGTGACGCGGGTCAAGGCCGCATCGGCCTCGGCCAGCAGCACGTCCATGGCAGGGGCCACATGTTCGGGGGCGATGCGGTCAAACAGCGGCAGGCCGGCGGTGTCGAGAAGAGGGTTGCTTGCGGTCATGGTGGTTTCTGGTGGCTGCGGGGTGGATCCTCGGGTCAAGCCCGAGGATGACACTTTCTGATTCCCGGTGAGGTCATGTGTCATTCCCGGCTTGACCGGGCATCCATGCCTTATCTGGCGACGCGTTCTGCGGCTTCAAGGGTGTTGACCAGCAGCATGGTGATGGTCATTGGGCCGACGCCACCGGGTACCGGGGTGATGTAGCCCGCAACTTCCTTGACGCCAGCAAAGTCCACATCGCCGCACAGCTTGCCCTCGTCGTTGCGGTTCATGCCCACGTCCAGCACCACGGCGCCCGGCTTGACCATGTCGGCGGTCAGCACGTTGCGTTTGCCCACGGCGGCCACGATCACATCGGCCTGCAGGGTCTGGGCCTTCAGGTCTTTTGTGCGCGAGTGGCAGATGGTGACGGTGGCGTCCTTTTGCAGCAGCATCAGGGCCATGGGTTTGCCCACGATGTTGCTGCGGCCGATCACCACGGCGTGCTTGCCCTTGAGGTCGTAGCCGATGCTTTCGAGCATCTTCATGCAGCCATAGGGGGTGCAGGGCCAGAAGCCGGGCATGCCGGTCATCAGGGCGCCTGCGCTGGCGATGTGGAAACCGTCCACGTCCTTGGCCGGGCTGATGGCCTCGATCACCTTCTGGGCATCGATGTGTTCAGGCAGCGGCAGTTGCACCAGGATGCCGTGGATGGTCGGGTCGTTGTTGAGGGCTTCGACGCGCGCCAGCAGGGCGGCTTCGCTCATGTCGGCGTCGTATTTTTCGAGCACCGAGTGCAGGCCGCTGTCTTCGCAGGCCTTGACCTTGTTGCGCACATAGACCTGACTGGCGGGGTTGTCGCCGACCAGCACCACGGCCAGACCCGGGGTGATGCCCCTGGCCTTGAGGGCCTGGGCGCGGGTGGCGACTTCGGTGCGCAGTTGTTTGGAGAGTTGGTTACCGTCGATCAGTCGGGCGGTCATGGTGTTCTCTAAAGTCAAGGTGGGTAATAAATGCAAAACGCCCGACAGTCGCGGGCGTTTTCGGGGTGTGGGGTGGATCAGGCTTTCACGGCGTCCTTGCCGAGCGCGATCTTGAGCAGGTCGGCCACAGTGTTGGCGTTGAGCTTTTCCATGATGTTGGCGCGGTGCGCCTCCACCGTCTTGATGCTGATGCCCAGATCGTCGGCGATCTGCTTGTTGAGGCGACCCGCGACGATGCGTTCGAGCACCTGCGATTCGCGGCCTGTCAGCTTGGAGAGCAGGGCATCGCGGCTGGCGGCCTGCTGGTATTCGGCAAAGGCGTCGCGCGCCTGGTCCAGCATGCGCTCGACCAGACCGAGCAGTTCTTCTTCCTTGAAGGGCTTCTGGATGAAGTCCATCGCGCCTTTTTTCATGGTGTTCACCGCCATGGGCACGTCGCCGTGGCCGGTGATGAAAACAATGGGCAGAGGCGACTTGCGTTCGATCAGGCGGTCCTGCAGTTCCAGGCCAGTCATGCCGCCCATGCGCACGTCCACGATCAGGCAGGCGACTTCACGCGGGTCGAAACGGGCAAGAAATGATTCGGCCGAATCAAAGCAACGCACCCGGTAGTCCTTGCCTTCGAGCAGCCACTGCAGGGAGTCGCGCACGGCCTCGTCGTCATCAACAACGTAAACGGTGCCTTTTTTGGGAATCAAACTCATGGACTGACCTCGGAGGTTTTTTCTGGGAGGGCTGTGTTCTGAACAGGGATCCAGAACGAGAACCGGCAACCGATGATTTCATCCGCATTGTAGAGGTTCTGCGCTTCGATCCGGCCGGCGTGGGACTCGATGATGCTGCGGCAAAGGTTCAGGCCAATGCCCATGCCTTCTGCCTTGGTGGAGAAAAAGGCTTCGTAGAGGCGGTTCATGGTTTCGGGAGGCAGACCCTTGCCTGTGTCGGTGACGGAAAACTCCACCACGTCCTGGTCATCGACTTTACGTGGCACCACCCGCAGTTCCACATGACGGCGATCGGCCGGGCGGTTGGCGTTGTCGATCGATTCGGCCGCGTTCTTCATCAGGTTGATGAGCACCTGTTCGATGAGGATGGGGTCGACCACCAGCTGAGGCAATCGGGCTGCCACGTAATGCGACAGGCGCACGTGCCGACGGCGCAGTTCGATCTCGGCCAGTTCAACCGATTCGTGCACGATGGACTGCACCTCCGAGCGCGTGCGGTTGGGTTCGCTGCGCTTGACGAAGCTGCGAATCCGCTGGATCACCTGTCCAGCCCGTTGCGCCTGGTGGGCGGTTTTGTCCAGCGCCCACAGCAGGTCTTCTTCTTTGATCTGCTGGTTCTTGATGCGCGAGATCATGCCGTTGCAGTAGTTGCTGATGGCGGTCAGAGGCTGATTGAGTTCGTGCGCCACGCTGGAGGCCATTTCGCCCATGGTGATCAGGCGGCTGGCCGTTTGGGCGCGCTCGGCTTGTTGCTCGGCCAGTTCCTCGGCTTTGCGGCGGGGGGTGATGTCCGTGGCAATCACCATCTGGGCCAGGCGACCGTCTGCCCAATTGATGTAGCGCGAACGCACCTCCAGCCATTTGTCCAGGGCCGGTACAAACACCTCGGCGTTTTCCGTCAGGGCCACCGTCAGGGGCTCGGTGGGCAGGCCCGCCAGTGCGTCGACATCTTCCGTGACTTCATCCGCGGCGGAGTAGGCGCCGGCTTGTTCCACCAATTGCAGGTGCCCATCGGTGTCTTGTCCAAACCATTGCCGGTAGAGTTTGTTGGCGAACAGCAGCTCCTTGCTGCCCAGCGGTGCGACAGACACCGAGGCATCCAGGGCTTCGAGCACGATGGTGAAGCGCTCGTGTGAACTGGCCAGCTGCTCGCGGATCCGGTTGGGTTCGGTGATATCCGTCATCGACGTCATCCAGCCAGTGTGTTTGCCTGTGGCATCGATCAATGGCGAGACGTACATGCGGGCGTCGAACAGGGCGCCATCTCGGCGTTTGACGCGCACCTGAAAGCCGCCAGGACTTTGCAAGCCCTTGAGTTCGTCTTCCAGGCGGCGCCTGAGCTGCTCATGGTCCTGCTCAGGCCAGTACGGAAACGGGGCAGTCGCGCCGACCAGCTCACGCTCGCTCCAGCCGGTCATTTCGCAAAAGGCTGCGTTCACATAGGTGATGCGACCTTGCAAATCCAGTGCACGCATGCCGGTGAGCATGGAGTTTTCCATGGCACGGCGGAAGTTGGTTTCGGCGATCAGGGCTTTTTGTGCTTGTTGTCGCCTGCGGCTGTGGCGCCAGTTGGCGATCAGCATCCAGGCGGTCATCACACTCAAGGCGACCGCCATCCAGAACTGTGCATTGCCTACCAGGCCGGTGGAGGTGCGCCAGGCTTGCGCGCGCAGCAACAGTCCGTTGCCCACAGGGGAGACGGGAACTCGGAATTCGTTGGCCGCAGGAGACGGCCATGGAAATGCTGGCCACAGGTGCCTGCGTGCGGGGATGGTTTGACCGGCCAGGGTGTCTCCCTCGGCGCTGACCAGCGACACCGCATATTTGGCAAGGATCTCGGTGGGAATGCCGTAGCGCAGCAGACTCTCCAGAGGGTATTCCGCCATCAGCACACCACTGAACTGGCCTCTGTCATTTGTCAAAGGCGTGTGCAGTTGCAGCATGGGCAGAGGCGCGTCCTTGCCCTGATCATTGGCGATGACACCGTAGATCGGCTGCATCAGGTCACGCGACAGGCTGTAGTGTGTTTCGGTGTCGCCCAGAGGCAGGGCTTCGCCCATGCGCAGTGGCACGTTTTGCAACAGATTGGACACTGTGTGGGTTGAAATCACTTGGCGCCGCTCATCGACCCAAGACAGGGACTGGTACTCGGGGTATTGCTGAACCAAGGCCTCGGCACGCACCACAAACTGGTCTTTGCGAATTTCACGGTTGGAGATGTCACGCGCCATGCGCATGACCTGCTCCTGACGCTCAAGCAGGCGCATCCGCATGCGCTGCTGCGCATACTCGACGTCGCGTCGCACGGCTTCCTGCTCGCGCTCGATTTCTTCACCCCGCAAATACCAGAAGGCACTTGCAATCGCAGCCATGAACAACACAACGGCTGCGACGGGGGCCAGGTTGGCAAAACGGTCTTGGCGGACCGGGGATTGCCGTTGCCACCACTGCCTCCAGTGTTTGACAGGATTGGGCACTGACGGGGACTGGATTTCAC
>Ga0255300_1000083_pt1 | contig 9680 bp, 3 predicted proteins | sample MistaT_7_FD_183676 | JGI IMG/M metagenome (GOLD analysis project Ga0255300, IMG submission 183676) | Metatranscriptome of freshwater microbial communities from Mississippi River, Louisiana, United States - Miss_Cont_RepA_8d (Metagenome... | ecosystem: Environmental > Aquatic > Freshwater > River ...
TGTCTTTTCTTTTTAACGGCCTGACACCCTGAAATCAGATTGACTGGAGATAGGGTCCAATGGCCGGGAAAGCACCCCACTTTCGGGGTGTCCGGTGCGCTCTCGACGGTCCTTGAAAATCTGAGGGAAAGTATTATTCTCACGCCCGACCGTACCAATAACCGCATCAGGTCTCCAAGGTGTGTAGCCTCTGGTCCATAGAACACTAGTACTAGCTAGTAATAGAATATAGTCAGTGTAAACAAGCCAGAGGAATAGAGCTTCGGTTAACACCGCAAGCCACCTCGTAACACCATCGGTCCTGTCCCCTTCCAGTAGAGTCGTCGAGCCAGGGTCCCCCTTGGTCTCACTCTTACACTGGTGGAGACTGCGACTGCGAGTTACCTGAGTTCCTGGGTGCCCTGTGTACCCTTGCGATCACCTCTTCAAGAGACTGTTTTGTGCAACGAACCTGCGACCCTACCCTTGCAGATCGTCGGATAACTTTCCCACCAAAGAAAGACCCGGCGAGTAAAGGTGGCGGCCCCCGCTGGGGAGTCTTTGACGTACAGCGCGGACAGTCTGGAGGAGGGGTGTGAGTGTAAGGAGTCAGAGCAACCAGCAGAGACTCAGGTCAACTCTGTGACGGCCAGCCGTCATTTTTGGAATTGATCGAGTTCTGGAGTCGCTGGCCTTCTTCCCCCCCCGAAGAGCGTACTGGAACTTCTGGAGTCGAGTACGAGCTCGTTCGGGAGCCAGCGCACCGGTTTTCCTGACCGGGAGGGCGCGGGAGGAACGCTGTACCGCACGGTGAGGGCAGCAGCGCTCCTCTTGTTCGTAGAGGCCAGAACACGCTCAACAGTGTTTTATTTTATATTTTTTTATTATTTCAAAAGTTTTACAATAGTTTTACGGAAAGGTTATTTGAAAAATTCAAATTAGAAAAAGATATTATATTTTTACAAAAAAAAGACAAAAAAATATATTTTAGGTAGCAGTTTTTGGCCATGCAGCTATATTTTTCTGGCGGAGTGCTGGGGGGGGGCTGCTGGTCATCACAGCAGTAGCACTCAGGCGCGCACTAACTCGATCATTCCAATTTCAACTATTTAGCTCCTAGCAATATGCAGCCGTCGGATGCGGATCGCCGCATTATTAATTCTTTCTTCAGCGATCCGTCGGTAATGGGGGAACTATTAGCACCCCCAGACATCACTGCATATCAGCAAATAGCTCAGGAGTTAGTTAATTATAAAATAGCGCTGGAGGATGCCGTTATGGCACTCCATAATGCGCAAAATAGCTTCATCGCGGACCCTATACCGGGTAACCGTGATGCATTTTTAGTCCAACTTCGTCGTCTCCGTCCACTTGTGATCGGTTACTCCGAACCGGTACCGGACCCACCATTCCACCGCTATGCGCTCGCGGGTTTACAACACCCCGCCGTAAGAGCCCTAGCGAGTGCGATATTCGAGACACGTAGTTTGTTAGATAAAATAAATATAGATATACTTCCTGTATCTAATAATGTTATATTTGACGTTGAAATGAATAACGGGTCCCGTACCCGCCAGTCGGAGCAATCAGCGCAAGAAATTACGCGATTGTCTGACAAAGTTGAACGTCTGCAATTAGAACAAACTGAGTTTCAGAAAACTGTTCTGAAGCCCTCGAACAAGGATTCGCGCGGCTCTCAGTTACAGGAAATTATAAGTCTTAATAACCCTAAGTACACTGACGCATATAAAGAGCGTATGTCTAGGGTATATAATGTACAGTGTAAAGAAGAAGGACATGGCAAATTCATAGCCCTAGTAAGTAAGAATGGACAGCATGTAATTAAAACATTCACACCCAGCCTTAAACGTTATGACTGTGGTGATTCCCTTCTTCTGCTGCAACACTTTAATTATTTAGATATGGTGATGAAAACACCACTTAATACATACTTTCCTCAGCTTAATAATACGTTTCCACTAGACATCAGCCGCATAGAGTTCGCTATATTAACTCTTGGTGCTGAATTCCAGATGTGGTGGAATACCACACTGAATCTACCGGAATACCACGACGGAGTTCATAGTTATGAGGTTTTTAAAAATATTGTTTTATTACAATTCACACCGCTAGATACTGATAGGTGGTCTAATGAACAATATGGATATTTATGTCAGCGTTTTAAGCCACCCTTTTCGGTTTGGTATGAACAGCTGCAAGATTATAAATTAATAAATAAATTGTCTTACCCTGGTTACCGACTGACACCTGAACTGGCCTATACGTTGATGATGAACGGCCTGCCTCGCGAATACAGAGATTCGTGGTTACGGCACCGTTTCTCATGCAATACAGAAGGACACGAGTTCAAAGAGGCAGCTCTAGCGATAGAACAGAGCAATGAAGCTGAAAGGCTCCTCCAGAACCATTCCAACCCCGGGTACTCGAACCATATTGGGGGTAACCAGGCTAATATAGGAGGTAGACAATATATTAATGATAATGATGTTAATAATAATAATTACAATAACAATTCCAGTGATGATAATTACCGCCCCGTAAACGTGTCGGCAATTAGACCACTGAGTAGAACACCGTCACGGGGGCGCAGTTCATCACGCGATAGACGTGACCGTGTAGTGCAGCAGCACGATAGAGCACGTAGTAATAGTCGAGGAAGAACACCTCCACCTGGGAGAAACAACAACAGGCTTAATAGCCTCGACCAGGGAGAGGAGGAACAAGACGAAGGATCCGACTCTGAAGAGGACCGTCTGGAAGACGACTCCGACTCGGACTTGGATGCCGAAAACCCTCTAGACTTAGATGCAAATTATGCACGTGTACATAATCTTAACGCCATAGAGCGATTCACAGACGCGAATAGATCAAACTTAGAACGATCTAATCTGCGTAGGGTACGCGGAGCATGCTATTTATGTGGTCGTCTGGGACACTATGCGAATGAGTGTCCAAACCGCAATAGGACGGGATCTTCTCGTGTCCCGCCTCAGCGAAACCCGCTCCCGCGACGCGAATACTACAGGCGAGCGCCGCGTGGAAGCAGACTACATGCGCTAAGGGCCAACAATGCGAGGGACGCGTTAGCGGAGATGCGCAACGACGATCGCAATGACGACCTGTTGGTAATCATGGAGGAAGGTGAGTATTTCTACTAGGCACAGAAAAAGTCTTGCTATCTGTGCCTTATATAAGCGAGACAGACTCACCACCAGTAGAGCATACCTTAACTTTAAATAGTGCTAATAGAACTACTAGAGACAGTGTTAATGATGACACAATGATTAGGCAAGACCAGAAGCGTCAGCTGAATAACCCACAGACAGACCTTTTGAATACCTTAGATGATAACGGTCGAACTCAGCCTGAGTGTCGACCGAAATCATGTTTAAAGCCAAGAAAAGAAATAGTTAACGGCAGTGTGTATTACTCGGCTAACGCCGATACCACAATACCAGAAACGGGCGACCCGGGAGGTGTGCTCGTTGCCAACACCACTGCAAATAAAGGAACGTTTAGAAACGTACACAATAAATTTTTAGTGTTATTCAGTGGAACAGATAGCGTAGGGGAAACTCTGCGGAAGCTATACCCGAATTGTACCGTCGTCAACGTGGATCTTGATGTGTCGGCACCCAAGGTGACGCACTGCGTTGACGTTATGAAATGGGAATATTGGAAAGACTACAAACCGGGTGAATTTGATGTAATATGGGCTTCGCCGCCATGTACAGCATTTTCCAATACCTGTAATTTGAATACCAGCCCTGAACAACAGATCAGCCATCAAGAGAAATTAGAGTTAGGCTGCAAAGTAGTTAAACGAACTATTGAAATAATTCAATACTTCTCTCCGAAAGAATATTTTATAGAAAACCCAGTAGGCAAGTTACGCGATCAGCCCTTTATGTCACATTTAAATGCGACGCGTTCAACTACCTCTTACTGTATGTTCGGTACGCCTTTCCGTAAAAACACGGATATTTGGGCTTCAAACTTATTACAATTACCTAGATGCAGTGCTAGACTAGGGACCCTATGTGATAATAGACGGCGTTTGGGATTACACCCGCAAAGAGCAACACAAGGTTCGATGTGGGGACATCCTGGGTCTACATTACAAGAGTTAAACCGCATCCCTGAAGGCCTAGTGAGAGCGTTGTTCAAGAAGATTATTCAGCCTACAGCTTATGTAGTAAGTGCTGATGTACAATCGTCAACAGATCTATTAGATGCTATTCAAGCACGCGTAGACAGCTTAGAAGCACTAGATGAGAGCGAACGAAACGATTCAAAAGGGCACCTCAACGCGCTACCACTAGTTGATAAGGTATTTGAGGGGAAATCGCTATTCCAAGCTACAAAGAACTCACAGCCGCGTGTAATGACATTCTCACTAGACTTGAGCCAGAATGGCAAGAAGGTCACGAAGGCGTCGGTGATGTTAGACTCGGGATCTACATTCGACATAATCTCTAAGTCTACAGCAGACAATTATGGTTTTGAACTGTCAGCACTTGACAAGTCAATACCAGTTACACTGGCAGACGGAACAAAAAAGATGATAACGGAGCAATGTGAGGCTATGATTAATTTCAACGGTACTGTTAAAACATTTAAACTCCTAGTCCTAGACATCGCAGGATTCGATGTAATTTTAGGAATGTGTTTCCTAGGAGAGCACGACCCGGACATAAGCTGGTCACAGCGCTATTTTTGCTTCCGTGATAAGAATAAAACGAAAGTATGGGCCCAACAGGCCAGAGAGGCCAGACAACCTTTAAAGCCTCTGGTTGCGACCATCAGTGGAAAAGATTTCCAAGACGTAGAGGACAAATGGGCGGCCCATCTAATTACTGTAGAGAAGTATCAAGATATGTGCAATAATGATAATAATATTCTCACATACCCTAATATACTACTGAGTGGTCAAGCGCTAATAGCGCTGCTTATGCCTTGTAGCAAGAATGGTAGTGATGAAAATAGTGAACACCCACTGGCTGCGGTACCAAAAGACGAACACTTGGACCCGTCCGAAGCAATGAAAGGGAAAGGAAGAAACGACAAAGCTCAGGAGCTGTCTTTTGACGACTTTATTACTTCGCTTAAACCAAAAACGGATGAAAATGCTCATCTAACTAAACAGAACTGTGATAGATTGATAGACATTTTAAAAGAACTAAAACCCATATTCGACGAGCCAACAGGACTACCAGCAAAACGAGATGTAGTACACAGAATTGTTGAGCTGCCCAACACAGTACCACCGTGTGCGAATGCGTACAGAATGTCACCTGTAGAACTGAAAGAGCTAAAAAAACAGTTAGACTTTCTACTTGCGCATGGTTATATAAGACCTAGTTCTAGCCCATATGGGGCACCAGTACTCTTCGCACCCAAGAAGGACGGCAAACTGCGTTTATGTTTAGATTTTAGGGGATTGAATAATCAAACTGTAAAAGATAAATACCCCCTACCAAGAGATCAAGATATCTTTGACCAGCTCCAAGGGGCAAAATATTTCACCTCCTTGGATGCATTATATGGCTATTGGCAGATACGTATAGCAGACGAGGACGTTCATAAAACATCCATACGAACACCGTTAGGATCCTATGAGTTCCTGGTGATGCCGTTTGGTCTTACGAACGCACCTGCAACGTTTCAGCGCTTCATGGAAGCGGTACTACGCGAACATTTGTTACAGTACTGTATGGTTTACATAGATGATATAATAATCTACAGTAAGACCGAAGAGGAGCACCTAAAGCATATTGAAGCTGTCCTCCGCACACTTATGAAGCATCAAGTGTGCATTAAACTGCAGAAATGTCAATTCTTCCAAACACGACTGCACTTTTTAGGACATGTAGTTAGTGCTCAGGGTATCGCCCCAGATCCTATGAAAATTAAAGCACTTGTAGATTGGCCAATACCGACAAATGTAACTCAAGTACAAGCATTTGTAGGTCTAGGTAATTATTACAGAAGACATGTAAAAATGTTTGCAGAAATCATAGCACCTCTCACATCACTGTCGTTGGAAATACCGTTCAAGGACCAGTGGAACGCAGAATGCTCGACAGCGTTCAACAAAGCCAAGGAATACCTGACTTCCTCGGAAGTACTGGCCTTGCCGGACACATCCTTGCCGTACATAGTACGCACAGATGCGTCAGACTACGCTATTGGAGGATCACTCCACCAAGTCCAAGACGGGGAGGAAAGGGTGATCGCTTATGAGTCACGTAAACTATCGGCGACAGCGAGAAATTGGCCCACACACGAACGTGAACTGTTCGCATATTTCCATTGTTTCCAAGCCTGGCGTCACTACTTACACGGCGCGCAGGTCACCGCGCAAGGTGACCACAAACCACTCTTGCATATCAAGACTCAGAAGTCGATTACGCCAAAACAGGCGCGGTGGTTATCATTTTTAGATACGTTTGACATGAAGTTAGACTATCTTCCAGGTAAAATGAATGTAGGACCTGACGGGCTATCCCGTAGGCCAGACCATCTACCACCAGTGATGTCTCTATTAAATAATAAGTATTTTGGGCGTAGCCTAGATGAATACTGTATGATGATATCATTTTTAAACATATCTCCTTTAGAAAAAGATAGATACAACTCATTAGTCAGAAAGGGACGACTGCGTTTGTTCTCAATAGGAGCAGCCCCCGACCCTGACTTTGTCGTCAACCCAGAGCAACACAGCGTAGCGCGTAACGGATACGACGATACAGAGCTACTCGGGGACCCAGCGTTGAACGTGACCTCAGCGTTAATAACACTGTTGAAGGAAGCTACTAAAGTAGATACTATGTATAAGCTCTTCAGAAGTAATAAACTATCCCCTCAACTTATGCAACATTATGACGTTTTAGACGGAATCTTGTTTTACAAAAAAATAGCTACTGATAGAGCATCTTCGAGAATCTATGTCCCAAGTGACTTGGCACTGCGCAATAAAATCATATATGAATACCACGACGCCCCGATACAGGGACATTTTGGGAGAGTCAAAACCCTAGAAAGAATCAGTAGACACTTTTACTGGCCAAATATGGATCAAAGCGTTGACGAGTACATTAAGTCGTGTGACCGATGTCAGAGGTTTAAATATAGAACCCATAGGCCGGCTAGCACGACAGAATCACACAAGATACCCGATTACCCTTGGCAGATCATGTCTCTTGACGAGAAGTCAGGTCTCCCTCTGACGAAGTCTGGACATGACGCAGTTTGGGTATTCGCAGACAAACTTAGTAGGAGGGCGCATTTCGCGGCAGTAAAACACAAACTTACATCCCCGCAAATAGCGAAGTTGTTTATGGATATAGTGTTTAAACACCACGGTATTCCTGAGGTGATAATATCCGACCGCGACTCATTGTTTACAGCAGCGTTTTGGGATACGTTGTGGAAACTCGTCGGCACTAATTTAAATATGTCTACAACAAATAACCCACAAACGGACGCACAGTCCGAGCGCCTCATCAAGACACTAGTCGAGCTGATAAGCAACTATGCGGCAGCGAACCCCGACGACTGGGATGAATATCTGCCTGCACTTGAGTTCGCGTATAACGACTCAGTGCACGCAACCACAGGGTTCTCACCCTTTGAACTAGACATGGGAAGGACCCCAAATTCACCAATAAAACTAGTAGCGCATAGCTTGTTAAGTAGACAAAAATACTACACAGTAGATGAAATGGGGATAAACCCTAGACACTTCTTGGATCGCCTGTCACGTAATATCGCAACTGCCCGTCAGCGTATTTACAAGATGCAGCTGGTGCAAAAGCACAGGTTGGAGGCGAATACAGTACCCTTGACGTTTAGACCGGGGGATAAGGTGTATATGGAGCACCCAGACTTATACACTCCCAAGCATAAGAGCATGGACCCGAATTATATAGGACCTTTTCGCGTCATTCGCGAAGTAGCGAAAGGGGTGTATGAATTAGACTTGCCTTTCGAACACCGTTTTAGACACCCAGTAATTAATGTAAGAAAGTTAAAGCCGGCGTACGAAAGAAAGCACATATCGTTTAATAGCGATATACATATCAATGACGACAGTGAGCAAGGCACCGGGCCTATAGAAGTAGCACAACCACCGCACATGTCTCACGCAGAGGTAGCCCTGCAGAGGACAAATGCACAGACAAGATCTACAGAATCTGCAGACGTGGTAGAAACTACACCTACTACAGAGCTGGCCCAAGATGAACGGCAGGAGCATAAGACGGGAGCCGAGGGAGGAGATCAACAGGAGAACCCTAATGAACTCCCAACACAACAGCAAGACCGTCCAAGGAGGGACCCGCCGCGACGCGACACAACCGATCCTATAGACGCAATAGAAGTATTGGAGTTAGATGTAAAACCGAAACCGCGTGAGCCCAATACTATGCAGGCAGTAGTGCGTCTATCCAACAAATTGGTGGGAAAAGGAGGTTGGTGTACAGTGAAATTAGCTATACAAAAGTTTAGATATTGGTATACTATTCACGACTATATACAGAATCACCAACAAGACTGTGATAGGGAGGATAAAATATTCACACTGGTAACGAAAACATTTAAAGGAACGCGATTTCTAGGATATATTATTGAAGCGGCACCCACAGAGGAATTCCCTTTTGTGGTTATCTACCAGGACGGCGATGTTGAAAACTACACAACAACAGAGCTGGACGAATTGTTAACCGACACTATAGCGTTCTGTAACCCTATACGTAGAATAAACTTTAACAATATAACCATCGACTACACATACTGGGTATTCCCCCGTAGGCTAGCACAAATCTACGCGCGATTAACACGTCCCTACCAGGTGGATGCATTTGAGCATCATTTGGGACGCTCGAGTAAGGCCCCGAGATTCTTCAGCCGCGCTAACACAGTGTTCCGGCATCGTCTCAACGGGCTATCAGTCTGGGCGAACCCACCGTTCGATAGTATAGGAGAGTTTCTCAAGTACTTCCTTAAACACTATGAGGAGGATACTACGAAAACAAGCCTTATGTTGGTAGTACCACTATGGCTGACCAAACCATGGTGGCCATTACTACGACGCTTCAGAGTTATGGACGTCTTGCCTATAGGTTCTCACCTGTTCACATCACCTTTATGGGAACAAGAAGAAATACTTGTTCACAAGGGTCCGACTCAGTGGATTACACTGGTCCTTTATATTGGTGCGGAATTTCACTCAGACCGGCTCTGGCGATCCACCAAGGATAGCTCGAGTACTGAGTATTCAAGACTACAGTGTGTACAAAAGCGAAACCTCCTCTTGTCCGGCGACGTTAATATTGATGGCCCAGCTATATACTACATAATAGACCAGATACACAAAATCGTCGACCGACACGGGCCATTTTGGTACTGAACGTCGTCACACTGGTTGTCCAACTAGGTGGGGAGGAATGTGAGAGGTCGACCTCTTTGGGTAGACCTAACCTAGACCAACCAGTACGAGTTATATGATGATATATTCTATTATAATATATATTAGAATTATATAGGTAGTATTAGATACTAGACACTTAGTGTACACTTAGAATAGTAGCATAGACTAGTACTAGCTAGTAATAGAATATAGTCAGTGTAAACAAGCCAGAGGAATAGAGCTTCGGTTAACACCGCAAGCCACCTCGTAA
>Ga0255300_1000084_pt1 | contig 9675 bp, 8 predicted proteins | sample MistaT_7_FD_183676 | JGI IMG/M metagenome (GOLD analysis project Ga0255300, IMG submission 183676) | Metatranscriptome of freshwater microbial communities from Mississippi River, Louisiana, United States - Miss_Cont_RepA_8d (Metagenome... | ecosystem: Environmental > Aquatic > Freshwater > River ...
AGGACATGTCGATGGACTTACGAAAAATTAAATCATTAATCGATTTGGTCTCTGAGTCGGATATATCAGAGTTGGAAATCACTGAAAACGAAGGCAAGGTGCGGATTGTTAAAGCGCAACCAGGCTTGAGCTTGCCTCAAATGAATGCCCTCGCATCGATGCAGTCACTACACATGCAAGCGCCAATCTCACTGACGAGCCTGCCTGCGGCACAAAGCCTCAGCCAAAGTCCAGCGCAGGCCCAAGCCATACCCGCTCCGGGAGATCCGCCCAGCGCCGAGGCCAAGCACAATGGTCATGTAGTGAAGTCACCCATGGTTGGTACTTTTTATCGTGCTTCGCAGCCGGGCGCAGACCCCTTTGTTCAAATAGGGAGCAAAGTGGGTGAGCAAGATGTGCTTTGCCTGATTGAGGCGATGAAGCTGCTCAACGAAATCGAGGCTGGCAAGGCGGGCACGGTTACCCAGATTCTTGTAGAAAACGGCCAACCCGTTGAGTATGGCCAGCCGCTATTCGTGATCGAGTGAGGCTAGGCCTTGCCAAAGTCCGAAAAGCAGGCTGCGACCTTCGTGTGAGAGACCGATGTTTGAAAAAATATTAATTGCCAATCGCGGCGAAATCGCGCTTCGAATTCAACGCGCTTGCCGAGAGATGGGTATTCGGACGGTTGTGGTCCACTCCGAAGCAGATACCGAAGCCAAGTACGTGAAGCTAGCCGATGAGTCGGTATGTATTGGCCCTGCCCCGTCCCGCGAAAGCTACCTCAATATTCCTGCGATTATTTCTGCTGCCGAGGTTACAGACTCTGAAGCCATCCACCCAGGTTATGGGTTTTTATCTGAAAACGCTGACTTTGCCGAGCGGGTTGAGCGATCGGGATTTGTGTTTATCGGACCCAAGCCCGAGTCGATTCGGATCATGGGCGATAAGGTCAGCGCCAAACAAGCGATGAAATCAGCAGGTGTTCCCGTAGTACCGGGATCTGAGGGCGCGCTTCCTGACGACCCCAAAGAGATTGTTCGCATAGCGAGGCAGATTGGCTACCCCGTTATTATCAAGGCGGCAGGTGGCGGTGGCGGGCGCGGCATGCGCGTGGTGCATACCGAAGCTGCGCTCATCAATGCCGTGACGATGACGCGAAGCGAAGCGGGAGCAGCATTTAACAATGCAAGCGTTTATTTGGAGAAGTTTCTCGAGCAGCCCAGGCATATCGAAATTCAAATTCTCGCAGACGGTCAGGGCAATGTGGTCTACCTTGGGGAGCGCGATTGTTCGATGCAACGTCGGCACCAGAAGGTCATCGAAGAAGGACCCGCACCAGGGATAGCCCGCAAGCTGATTGATCGGATTGGCAGCCGATGCGCCGACGCTGCAAAGAAGATTGGCTATCGCGGCGCAGGAACCTTCGAGTTTTTATTTGAGAACGACGAGTTCTACTTCATCGAAATGAACACCCGGGTGCAGGTTGAACACCCGGTCACCGAAATGATCACCGGGATCGATATTGTTCAACAACAGATTCGAGTCGCGGCGGGTCAAAAACTCATGTTCAGGCAAAAAGACATCGTGCTCAAAGGCCATGCCATCGAGTGCCGAATCAATGCCGAAGACCCCTTTCGATTTACCCCATCGCCCGGCCGCATCAGCCACTGGCATCCTCCTGGCGGGCTTGGCGTGCGCGTCGACTCGCATGCTTATACCAATTATTTGGTACCTCCTCACTACGACTCGATGATTGCTAAAGTCATCACCTACGGTGACAGCCGCGAGCAGGCCATGGCGAGGATGCGCATTGCACTTTCTGAGATGGCTGTCGAAGGCATCCAAACGAACCTGGCCTTACACCGGGAACTGCTCGCGGATGCGCGTTTTATGCAAGGCGGCACTTCAATCCATTATTTGGAACAAAAACTTGCCCAACGCCCCCAGCCCTGAAGATCTTCAATGGTTTGAGCTTTCCTTAGTGCTTGCGGCATCCGAAGCGGAGCAGCTTAGCGATTGTTTACTCGAGGCTGGCGCGGTATGTGTGCAGGCTGAGGACGCGCAGGCAAACACCGAAGACGAGCAAGCCATCTTTGCTGAGCCTGGACTCGAGGACCCTCACCCGCGTGTTTGGGCCCAAACACGGCTTACTGCCCTATTCGAATCGAGCCCGCGCCAGGCCGATCATCAAGCGCTTGCGCTACTTGCCAATGCTTGCGATCAAGCAAGGATCGCCTTAACGAGCTCATGGCAACTCAAGGCGCTCGAAAACCAGGACTGGGTGCGCTTGACCCAATCGCAGTTTCAGCCCATCGAGATTGGTGAACGTTTGCTGATCACCCCGAGTTGGGAACCTGAACAGGCCACACACGTCGGGCGAAAGCGCTTAGTCCTCGACCCGGGCCTTGCATTTGGGACTGGCTCGCATCCGACAACTGCGCTTTGCTTGCGCTGGCTTGACGCTCACCTGCGCGGCGCAGAGCGTGTCATCGACTACGGTTGTGGTTCTGGCATCTTGGCGATTGCCGCGGGCCTGTTGGGTGCAACAAGCATTGATGCGATTGATATCGATCCTCAAGCCTTGATTGCCACAAAAGAAAACGCAAAGCGCAATCGGGTTGATTTGCAGACCCATCTGACGCGGGCTGATCGACTTGCACCTGCCGATATGGTGCTTGCCAATATTCTCGCAGCCCCTTTAAAGCTGCTCGCACCCGCCTTGGAGAGCCTCGTCAAGCCAGGTGGCTATTTGGTCCTTGCCGGACTTCTCACACGCCAAGTTGATGAAGTTGCGAATTGTTATGCAACGATACGTTTGCAGGCATGGCAAGATCTCGACGGCTGGAGCGTGCTTGCAGGGCAGCGCCCCATTGAAGGCCATTAAAACCAGCAACCTTTACCCAAACGGCCAGGCAGTGATGCATTCAAAGCTCGATAAAACCCCCATCCCAAACAATAAGGCAGTGCTTCGCGATAAAAACCCCAGCGCAAGCAGCAAGGCAGTGCTTATTAGTGGCTCGATCGCTTTTGACTTTATTTTGCTTTTTGACGGGAAGTTCAAGGATCATATCCTCCCCGATCGCATTCATATGTTAAACGTTGCGTTTTTAACGCCACAACTTCAGCGTCAAGATGGGGGGTGTGCAGCCAATATCGCCTACACGCTCGCTAAGCTCGGCGGCTGGGCGCGGCTCTTAGGCAGCGTGGGGCAGGATGCCACCGATTATTTAGCGCGGTTGGCCTCTTATGGGATCGACCTTGGATCGGTTCAACAACTTACCGATTGTTATAGCGCTCAAGCTTTCATCACAACCGATACTGAAGCCAATCAAATTACTGCCTTTCATCCCGGTGCGATGAATAAGGCGCATGAACTCGATGTCAGACAGGCGATGATCGATTGCAAGTCTTGCGCATGGGGCATTGTTGCGCCAAACGGCAAACAAGCGATGATCGAACACGCCGCAGCCTTTGCGCAAGCGGGCGTCCCCTTCATCTTTGACCCAGGTCAAGGTCTTCCCATGTTTTCAGGTGAGGAATTGCTAAGCCTCATCAAGCTTGCTGACGCTTTGATTCTCAATGACTATGAGGCCTCCATGCTGATGCAAAAGACAGGCTTGGATGAAGCGGCGCTTGCCAGCGAGTTAAAGGCGCTTGTGATTACACGCGGTGCTGAGGGCAGTCGCCTGCTCGAGCAAGGAAGAGTCATTGAGATTAAGGCTGCACCCGCCCAACAGGTCGTCGACCCAACAGGTTGCGGCGACGCATTTCGCGGCGCTGTACTCTATGCACTCTCGAAGGCCTGCTCCTGGGAAGATGCCATCAGGCTAGGCACGATCTTGGGTGCCATCAAAGTCGGCTATGCGGGCGCACAAAATCACCCCGTTGATCGCCATGAAGTTCGGCGGCGATGGTCAGAACACTTTGGCGACAACATGCCCGAAGAACTTAGATAGGCACTGCCACGTCAATCAAAGTAAGCAAGAAAACCCAAGGATTTGAATTCAAGCAAGGCCGCAACCCCTCAGGTTCGCGGCCCTTTTCTTGCCAACCCTAAGGCTTATCACCCGTCGGGAAGGGCCATGCCGGGGCTGCCTTTTTCGCTGCTGCTTTTGCAGGCGCCTTTGCCTTGGCAGCGGTCTTCATGGCCTTTGCTGCTTTTTTTGCCGCAGGCTTTGCGATTGCCTCTTTCACTGCTGGCTTGGCGACTGCCTTTTTAGCAGCTGCTTTGCTCGGCTTTGCTGCGGCCTTCGTTGCCTTTGCTGCAGCTTTAGTTGACTTCGCTGCCGCTTTGGCAGCGGCGGCGGGCTTAATGGCTGCTTTTTTCGCTGCGGGCTTTCCGGGCTTAGCGGCCTTCGAAGCGGCGGGCTTCTTAGCTGCTTTATCAGCAGGAGCAGCAGCCTTTGGCGCTGCTTTCTTGCCCGCAGCTTCTGTAGTCTTCTTCACCGGTGTGGATTTTGCTGCGGCCTTTTTAGTGGTCGACTTTTCGGCCTTTGCCTCTGGCTTTGCAGCCTTTGCAGCGGCTTTCTTTGCCGCAGTCTTTGCGGCAGGCTTCTTGGCAGTTGCCATGGTGGAACTCCTTTTTCATGAGATCACGACGATGAAAGTCTCGATCAAAAAGCTGAAACAGACTTAGGCGCCTGCTCACCCTGCGTCACAAGACTATTCACCGGTGCAAACCTCTTAGTGGGTCGCACCGACGAATGCCACTGGCTGCTCAGAGAAATAGTGACTCCCGAGCAGCCGAAAACCCTGTGCATCGCCTTGACCATGGCGCTTAGTCCCAACTCAGGGCACCTCCGGTCTGGTATTCGATGACACGGGTTTCGAAAAAATTTCTTTCCTTTTTCAAGTCGATCATCTCGCTCATCCAAGGGAAAGGATTTTCCTCTTGGGGAAAGAGAGCATCGAGCCCGATTTGCTGCGCACGACGATTAGCAATAAACCTTAAATAGCCTTTAAACATCGAAGCATTCAGACCAAGCACACCTCTTGGCATGGTGTCTTCTGCGTAGGCATACTCCAAATCAACAGCACGCAAGAACAAAGCCTTAATCTCTTCGCGAAAGCTCGCCGTCCAAAGCTGCGGATTCTCAAGCTTGATGGTGTTGACCAAATCGATCCCGAAATTGCAATGCATCGATTCGTCACGAAGAATGTATTGGTACTGCTCAGCAGCGCCAGTCATCTTGTTTTGACGGCCAAGGGCGAGTATTTGCACAAAGCCGACGTAGAAGAAGAGGCCTTCCATCAAACAGGAAAACACAATCATCGACTTCAGCAAATCCTGGTCGGCTTGGAGCGTGCCTGTTTTAAAATTTGGATCAGTTAAGGTGTCGATAAAAGGAATCAGAAATTCATCCTTATCCCGAATCGACTTTACTTCGTGGTAGGCGTTAAAAATTTCGCCTTCATCTAATCCCAGCGACTCCACGATGTATTGATACGCGTGCGTGTGAATCGCCTCTTCAAAGGCCTGTCTCAATAAAAACTGCCGGCATTCAGGCGCGGTGATGTGCCGGTAAGTACCCAATACGATATTGTTGGCTGCTAAGGAATCAGCCGTCACAAAAAAACCCAAATTACGCTTAATGAGTCGTCGCTCATCCTCGGTCAGACCCTGAGGCGACTTCCAAAGCGCGATATCGCGGCTCATATTAATTTCTTGCGGCATCCAATGATTGGCACAGGTTGCAAGATACTTTTCCCAGGCCCACTTGTACTTAAAGGGAACGAGTTGATTGACATCGGACGCACCATTGATGATGCGCTTATCTTCAACTTTGACCCGCCGATCACTCATCGCCGATGCGCTCGACGATTCAAGCGGCATCGAATCGATAAGTGGGGCCTGCGCCGGCTTAAAGCTCGGCAGGCCTTGCGGTTTTCGAATGAGGGTTTGTGGTTCGTCCCAAGACAACATGGCTTTCTCTCGCTTTACTCAATCAATACGTACACAGCGTTTTGAATCAATCGACTACCTGGCAGGATTGAAATAAAGCATGCCGATCATAGTCGTTGAACAAAAGCACTGCAACAAAAAGTGAACGCTTTACAACAAACAAAACAGATCTTTTAAATAGATCGGTATGATTTTCTTTCACATTACTGGCAGGCTTCGCACTCGGGATCATCAATTGCGCAAAATTTAGGACTATCGCTTGATACCGCAGGACTTGTCGAAGCACTCGCGGCATAGCTAAATCCCGCTTGCATACCAGCACCGTCGGCCGATACGGCATTAAGTTGGCCGAGTCGATCGGTGGTCGACTTTTCTGCACTCGTTGCCCCAAGGGTACGCAAGTAATAAGTGGTCTTGAGTCCACGCAACCAGGCCAGGGTATAGGTGTCATGCAAACGCTTGCCCGATGCGCCGGCCATATAAATATTGAGCGATTGCGCTTGGTCGATCCACTTTTGGCGCCTTGAAGCCGCCTCGACCAGCCAGCTCGGATCAATCTCAAAGGCTGTGGCATAAATTTCCCGAAGCGATGCCGGAATGCGATCGATTCTTGCAAGTGAGCCATCAAAGAACTTCAGATCGGAAATCATCACCTCATCCCATAGTCCAAGCCTCTTGAGATCACGGACAAGGTAGTCATTGACGACAGTAAATTCACCTGAGAGGTTTGATTTGACGTAAAGATTTTGGAAGGTCGGCTCAATACATGCGCTGACGCCAATGATGTTTGAAATCGTCGCAGTGGGGGCGATTGCTACGCAATTTGAATTGCGCATACCGTAACGTGCGATACGTTGACGCAAAGCTGTCCAATCCATGCTTTGACTGCGGTCGACCTCAAGGTAGTCGCCGCGCTCTTGCGCCAAAAGATCAAGGCTGTCGTGGGGCAAAATGCCGCGATCCCATAAGGATCCCTTAAAGCTTGAATAAGCGCCGCGTTCGTTGGCCAGCTCGGTCGATGCCCAGTAGGCGTAATAACAGACTGCTTCGGTTGATTGATCAGCAAAAGCCACTGCCTCTTGGCTCGCATAAGGCACACGCATCAAATGCAAGCAGTCCTGGAAACCCATGATACCGAGACCGACAGGGCGATGCCGCAGGTTTGAGTGCCTTGCTTTGCCGACAGCGTAATAATTAATATCAACCACGTTATCGAGCATACGCATGGCTGTGTTGATGGTGTTGCGCAGTTTCTCGTGATCAAGCTCCCAGCGGCTTCCCGACTCATCACGAACCTCGCGCATATGGGCGACCAGGTTCACCGAACCAAGATTACAAACCGCGATCTCATGATCGTTGGTGTTGAGCGTAATTTCGGTACACAAATTAGAGCTGTGTACGACACCAACATGTTGTTGGGGCGATCGCACATTGCAAGGATCTTTAAAGGTGATCCAAGGATGACCGGTCTCGAACAACATAGAGAGCATTTTTCGCCACAACTGAACCGCCTGCACCGTCTTAAAGAGCTTGAGTTCGCCGCGAGCAGCCTTTGCCTCATATTCCGTGTAGGCCTGCTCGAAGGCCTTGCCAACTTTCTCATGTAAGTCAACGCAGTCGGCGGGCGAAAACAAGGTCCAACTCGCATTTTCCATCACCCGTTTCATGAACAGGTCCGGAATCCAGTTAGCTGTGTTCATATCGTGGGTGCGACGGCGATCATCGCCGGTGTTCTTGCGCAATTCCAAAAACTCTTCGATATCGAGATGCCAGGTCTCTAAATACGCGCACACCGCACCTTTACGCTTGCCGCCTTGGTTCACGGCAACAGCCGTGTCGTTGACCACCTTCAAAAAGGGCACAACCCCCTGACTCTTTCCGTTGGTTCCTTTGATATGACTTCCAAGGGCACGAACCGGCGTCCAATCATTGCCAAGCCCGCCCGCGTATTTCGCGAGCAAAGCGTTTTCTTTGATCGCCTCGTAAATACCGTCGAGATCGTCGCTCACTGTCGTGAGGTAGCAAGAGGAAAGCTGCGAGCGTTGCGTTCCCGAATTGAACAGCGTTGGTGTGCTGCTCATGAAATCAAAGCTCGATAACAATTCATAGAAGGCGATCGCTTTGGCTTCGCGGTCGATTTCATTGAGGGCAAGCCCCATTGCAACACGCATGAAAAAGGCTTGAGGCAACTCAATACGCTGCTCATCGATATGCAAAAAATATCGATCATAAAGCGTTTGCAAACCCAGATAACTAAACTGTTGGTCACGCTCTGCACTAAGAGCAGCCCCGAGTTTGGCCAGATCAAAGCGTCGCAATTCTTCGTTGAGCAAGCCCGCTTCGATGCCACGCTTGATGAATTGTGGGAAGTAATGCGCGTAGCGCTGGTGCATTTGTTGCTGGCTGACGACCTCTCCGAGGACCTCTTTGCGCACCGTATGCAGCAAAAGCCGGGCTGTCACCTGACTATAGGCGGGATCCTTCTCAATCAGCGAGCGTGCCGAGAGAATGGCTGACTTATAGACTTCATCAAGCGGTACGCCGTCGTAGAGATTTTTGACCGTCTCTTGCAAGACCGCCTCAACGCTCACCACCTCATGTAAACCTTCACAAGCCGAGGCAATAACAGCGCTTAAGTCGTCCATATCGAGCGGCATGCTGTGGCCCGCATCGGTCACATGCAGGCTAGATGCTGGCGCATGACTGCTTTGGCCTTTGGCGGCGCGCTCCTGCGAACGACGTTCGCGATAGAGCACATAAGCCCTGGCCACTTCGTGCTCACCCGAGCGCATCAAGGCAAGCTCTACATGGTCTTGCACATCTTCGATATGGAAGGTACCGCCGCCAGGCTTACCACGCGTGAGCGCTTGCACCACATTTTGGGTGAGGTCCTCTACGAGTTCCCTAATTCTTGCCGATGCCGCTCCCTGGCCTCCGTTGATGGCCAAAAAAGCCTTGGTCATGGCTACGGAAATCTTCACCGGTTCAAAGGCAACCACCGAGCCATTGCGGCGGATCAGTTTGAAATCATTTAAGGCCGATTGAATAGCGAGGGCCCCAGGTGCTCCAGAGTCTCCCATCATGACGCCGGAACGCGGGCCCGCTGTGGGATTGCTTTGGGAATGGGGGCTTTGCTGCATGGTTTTCCTCCGGGGAATGCCTAAATGGCCAGTACTTGAGTGGGCCTATCTTGCACGATAGGTTGGTTGAATACGGTGTAAGACCACTAGATGTAGTGGTGAAATGCTTTCTAGGCACAAATTCTAGTATTCCTCGCCACGAACAGCAAGCACCGGCCGGCGGTCGAATTCGGCCGGCCAACTTGCGCCCCGAGGCCCGTCAATCGGGCTTAGCGCCGCCTTCAATCCGACGCGATGTGACGAAGCAAGGCAAAACCACCGCTGTATCCAAGCCCGCCGCTAACGCGCCGACACTGAGCCCTCAGGATTTGGCTTTTGCATGATTTTCATCGCAAAACCATTGCCCGCCTTGGCTCAGCGCCATACTTTGCGGCGACCAAGCGCCGCAATGAGCGCAGCGCACCATGGTTTGCGCATGCTGCTCGTTCGGCCCCTTGTGCGCAGACTGCCCGGTCTGCGGGTCTTGATCGGGCAGCGACGGGTCGTTCTTGGTTTCTTGCTTGGCGCGCGTTGAGCGGTACTTGGCCCGAGACCAGGCTTTCCAGAGCAACCAGCCAAGGGCACCTAGTAAGAGGAATAAAAACCAACGCATAGCGAACTCGTCCAGCCTCAATCAAGCAATCATCGTCTTAAGCCCCAAGGCTGCGTTGC
>Ga0255300_1000095_pt1 | contig 9252 bp, 7 predicted proteins | sample MistaT_7_FD_183676 | JGI IMG/M metagenome (GOLD analysis project Ga0255300, IMG submission 183676) | Metatranscriptome of freshwater microbial communities from Mississippi River, Louisiana, United States - Miss_Cont_RepA_8d (Metagenome... | ecosystem: Environmental > Aquatic > Freshwater > River ...
GCAGGCCGCACTGGTGCAGCTTGAGCGTCGGACCGACCACGATCACCGAGCGACCCGAATAGTCGACACGCTTGCCGAGCAGGTTCTGCCGGAATCGGCCCTGCTTGCCCTTGATCATGTCGGCCAGGGACTTCAGCGGCAGCTTGTTGGTGCCTGTGATGGCACGGCCACGGCGGCCATTATCGAGCAGCGCGTCGACTGCCTCCTGCAACATACGCTTCTCATTGCGCACGATGATGTCCGGCGCGTTGAGGTCGAGCAGCCGCTTGAGACGGTTGTTACGGTTGATCACCCGACGATAGAGGTCGTTCAGATCGGAGGTCGCGAAGCGCCCACCATCGAGGGGAACCAAGGGACGAAGTTCCGGGGGAAGCACCGGCAGAACCTTCATCACCATCCACTCAGGGCGGTTCCCGGAGTGCAGGAACGCCTCCATCAGCTTCAGCCGCTTCGTGTATTTCTTGATTTTCGTGTCGGAAGAGGTGTCGGGAAGCTCTTCCCGGATCTTTCGCACCTCGTGGTTGAGATCGACCGTACGCAGCAGTTCGTAGATGGCTTCCGCACCCATGCGCGCATCGAAGTCGTCGCCGTACTGCTCGATGGCCTCGAGGTAGGACTCTTCAGAAAGCAACTGACCCCGTTCCAGCTCCGTCAGGCCCGGATCGATGACGACGTAGGCTTCAAAGTACAGAATGCGCTCGATTTCTCGCAGGGTCATATCGAGCAGCAAACCCATTCGAGACGGCAGGGACTTCAGGAACCAGATATGCGCCACGGGGCTTGCGAGCTCGATGTGGCCCATGCGCTCGCGTCGCACCTTGGCGAGGGTGACTTCCACGCCGCATTTCTCACACACCACGCCCCGGTGCTTCAGGCGCTTGTACTTACCGCACAGGCACTCGTAATCCTTGATGGGCCCGAAAATCTTGGCGCAGAACAGGCCGTCGCGTTCCGGCTTGAAGGTACGGTAGTTGATGGTCTCTGGCTTTTTGACCTCGCCATATGACCAGGATCGGATCTTCTCCGGGGATGCCAGACCGATGTTGATGGCATCGAAGTCTTCGATGACTCCGGGCGTCTTGAACAGATCGAGTAGGTCTTTCACGCTAGCTGACTCCTGAGGCGGTCTGCGCCTCAATAACCTGCACTTGGGTCGGTGGTCGCGGAATTCCGCGGGCTATTCCCGGTCGAGTTCGATATCGATACCCAACGACCGCATTTCCTTCAGCAACACGTTGAAGGATTCCGGCATGCCCGCCTCCATACTGTGGTCGCCGTCTACAATGTTCTTGTACATCTTTGTTCGACCATTCACGTCGTCGGACTTCACGGTGAGCATTTCCTGCAAGGTGTAGGCAGCTCCGTAGGCCTCGAGCGCCCAGACCTCCATTTCCCCGAAACGCTGCCCACCGAACTGCGCCTTGCCGCCCAACGGTTGCTGGGTGACCAGGCTGTAGGGACCCGTGGAGCGGGCATGCATCTTGTCATCCACGAGGTGGTTGAGCTTGAGGATGTACATGTAACCCACGGTGACTTCGCGGTCGAAGGCATCCCCCGTGCGCCCGTCGAACAGACGCGTCTGCCCGCTGCGCGGTAGACCCGCCAGCTCGAGCATGCGTTTGATTTCGGCCTCTTGTGCGCCGTCGAACACTGGCGTCGCCATGGGCACACCGTCGGTCAGATTCCGCGCAAGAACATGGATTTCCTTGTCATCGAACTCCGAGAGGTCTTCCTGCCTGCCTGTGGTGTTGTACACCTGGGTCAGGAACTGACGAAGCTCTGCGGAGGACGCCATGGTGTCAAGCATATGGCGGATTTTCTTGCCAAGCCCCGCCGCAGCCCAGCCCAGATGGGTTTCGAGCACCTGACCCACGTTCATGCGGGAAGGTACGCCCAGCGGATTCAGGACTACGTCGACGGTGGTGCCGTCTGCCATATGCGGCATGTCCTCAACCGGCACGATCATGGAGATAACGCCCTTGTTACCGTGGCGTCCCGCCATCTTGTCTCCGGGCTGCAGGCGACGTTTCACGGCAAGGTACACCTTGGCCATCTTGAGTACGCCGGGTGCAAGGTCATCGCCCGAGGTGAGCTTGCCGCGCTTTTCCTCGAACTGCGCTGCAAAGTCTGTGTTGTGCTGCTCAATCTGCGCAGCCAGACGTTCCACCTGATCATTCACGGTATCGTCCGAGGTGCGGATCTCGAACCACTGGTCCCGCTTGAGCCCCTTCAGAACATCCGGGGTAAGCGTCGAGCCGGCCGAGACACCACGCAGCCCTTTCTCCACCGTGCGGCCCACCAGCAAGCGCTCGACTCGCAGGTAGATATCTTCCTGCAGGATCCGCAGTTGGTCGTCCAAATCCTTGCGGACACGGGCCAGTTCCGCGCGTTCGATCTCGAGCGCACGGGCATCTTTCTCGACGCCGTCCCGCGTGAAGACCTGTACGTCGATCACCGTTCCGCTCATGCCCGACGGCACGCGCAGCGAGGTGTCCTTAACGTCCGAGGCCTTCTCACCAAAGATTGCGCGAAGAAGCTTTTCTTCCGGGGTGAGCTGGGTCTCACCTTTCGGGGTGACCTTACCGACCAGAATGTCACCCGGCTGAACCTCGGCGCCGATATACACGATGCCTGATTCGTCGAGCTTGGCGAGTGCACCCTCACTCACGTTCGGGATATCCGCCGAGATTTCCTCCGGTCCCAACTTGGTGTCGCGAGCAACGCAGGTCAGTTCTTCAATATGGATGCTGGTGAAGCGATCTTCCTGCACCACGCGCTCCGAGATAAGGATGGAGTCTTCAAAGTTGTATCCGTTCCACGGCATGAACGCGACGAGGAGGTTCTGACCCAAGGCCAGCTCACCAAGGTCGGTCGCCGGTCCGTCGGCCAGCACGTCGCCGCGCTCGATCCGGTCACCGGTCCGAACCAGCGGGCGCTGGTTGATACAGGTGTTCTGGTTGGAGCGGGTGTATTTGGTGAGGTTATAGATGTCGACACCCGCCTCTCCCGCGCGGGTCTCTTCGTCATTCACGCGGACAACGATGCGTGAGGCGTCCACGAAGTCGACGATGCCGCCGCGACGCGCGCTGATGGTGACGCCCGAATCCTTGGCGACCGCGCGCTCGATGCCGGTACCGACCAGGGGCTTCTGGGTACGCAGCGTGGGAACGGCCTGCCGCTGCATGTTCGAACCCATGAGTGCGCGGTTCGCGTCGTCATGCTCGAGGAAGGGAATAAGCGCAGCAGCGACTGACACAATCTGCATCGGCGACACATCCATGTACTGCACACGATCCGGTGCAGACAGCATGAATTCGTTCAGATGCCGTGAGGAGACCAGACCATCGACCAGTCGGCCATCCTTGTCGAGGGTGGCATTCGCCTGTGCGATCACATACTGGCTCTCTTCAATCGCGGACAGATAATCCACCTCGTCCGTGACCAGTCCATCAATCACCTTGCGGTACGGTGTTTCAAGGAACCCGTACTTGTTGGTACGCGCGAAAACAGCGAGTGAATTGATAAGGCCGATATTGGGGCCTTCAGGCGTTTCAATCGGGCAGACGCGCCCGTAGTGCGTGGGGTGCACGTCGCGGACTTCGAACCCGGCGCGTTCCCGCGTCAGACCGCCTGGTCCAAGCGCAGACACGCGGCGCTTGTGTGTCACTTCGGACAACGGGTTGTTCTGGTCCATGAACTGGGACAGCTGACTTGAACCGAAGAACTCCTTGATGACCGCCGACACCGGCTTGGCGTTGATGAGCTCCTGCGGCATGATGCCTTCGGATTCGGCGAGACTCAGGCGCTCCTTCACTGCGCGCTCAACCCGCACCAGTCCTACGCGGAACTGGTTTTCGGCCATTTCGCCGACGCTGCGGACACGGCGGTTGCCCAGATGGTCGATGTCGTCGACCGTGCCGTTACCGTTGCGGATATCGACGAGCGTCCGGATGACGTCTGCGATGTCAGAACCATAAGCCTGAAGACGCCCGCGAATTTCACCCCACGGCAGGCGGACGCCTTCGACCTTCTCGTCGCCCGTCAGGAGCCGACGCAGTTCCGGCATGATCCTCGAGAGCGAGACTTCGGTGGCTTCGGCCACGCGCTCGTCGCGCTTGCGACCCTTTTCATCGAGCAGGTCCTTAAGGTCCTTATCGAGCAGGGTGGTGAAATACTGCCAGTCGAGGAGCACGCCGGGGTATTCGCTGCCCGGACGCCCCACGCGGCGATTGAACTTCATGCGACCGACGGCCGACAGATCGTAACGGTCTTCGGTGAAGAAGAGATTCTTGAACAGGTTTTCCGCGGCATCCTTGGTCGGCGGTTCCCCGGGTCGCATCATTCGGTAGATTTCGACCTGGGCTTCGAGCTGGGTTCGGGTGCCGTCCGCACGCAGCGTGTCGGACATATACGCGCCGTGATCGAGATCATTTGCAAAGATGGTCTCGAAGGTCTCCACGCCCGCGGCGACGAGCTTGTTGATGAGGTCTTCAGTCAGTTCAGCGTTCGCTTCGGCGACGATTTCGCCGGTGTCCGTGCGCACGATGTCCCGCGCAAGAACCTTGCCGACCACGAAGGACCGGGGCACGGTGATTTCACTCAGTCCTGCCTTCTGAATGTCTTTGATGTGGCGCACGGTGACGCGGCGTTCGGCCTCGACCAGAACGTTGCCCTCGGCGTCGGTCAGGTCAAAGTCCAGCGTAACGCCCCGCAGGCGCTCCGGGACGAGCTTGAGTCGCAGTTCCCCGCGTCCCAGCGTGATGGTGTCGCGCTCGAAGAACATTTCGAGAATTTGTTCAGAGCTGTAGCCCAGGGCGCGCAACAGCACGGTTGCCGGAATCTTCCGGCGGCGGTCAATTCGAACGTAAACCAGGTCTTTCGGATCGAATTCGAAATCGAGCCAACTCCCGCGGTAGGGAATGACTCGGGCGGAAAACAGCAGCTTGCCCGATGAGTGGGTTTTGCCGCGATCGTGATCGAAGAACACACCCGGCGACCGGTGCAGCTGGGAGACGATGACGCGCTCTGTTCCGTTGATGACGAAGGTGCCGTTCTCGGTCATGAGCGGCAGTTCGCCCATGTAGACTTCCTGTTCCCGGATATCCTTGATGGCCTTGTCGGCGCCGGATTCCTTGTCGAAGAGCACCAGGCGAACTTTCACGCGAAGTGAAGCCGCGTAGGTCAAGCCGCGGACCTGACATTCCTTCACATCGAACAACGGAGCGCCCAGCCGGTAGCTGACGTATTCGAGAACCGCGTTCCCGGAATAACTCTCGATGGGGAAAACAGACTTGAAAGCGGCGTGCAAGCCGTCATCGATGCGACGGTCCACCGGCGTATCAGCCTGCAGGAAGGCCCGATAGGACTCGAGCTGAGTCTCGAGCAGGTACGGGATGCCGAGAACCGAACTCCGTTTTCCGAAGTCCTTACGGATACGCTTCTTCTCGGTGTACGAGTAGGCCATGTTCTTCCTCTTTTTCAGTCTATTCCGGTGCAGCGCTGGGCAGCGGGCGGAATGCCGGGAGTGTCAGAGAACGGGCACGCCAAACGCGGCGGGGAGAAATTCCCACCGCCGCGCGGGGCGCGCATGCACGATTGGCGAGCGCTTCAAGCGCCGACCCTGAATTACTTCAGGTCGACCTTGGCGCCAGCTTCCTCGAGCTGCTTCTTGATGCTTTCCGCCTCGGCCTTCGGAGCCGCTTCCTTCACAGTGGAGGGAACGCCTTCGACCATGTCCTTGGCTTCCTTCAGCCCAAGACCGGTGATTGCGCGGATCGCCTTGATGACGTTGACCTTGTTGTCGCCGAAGCTGGTCATGATGACGTCAAAATCTTCCTTCACTTCAGCCTGGGCGGCGTCACCACCGGCACCGGCGGCCATGATCACCGGCGCGGCGGCGACCGCGGCGGATACGCCCCACTTGTCCTCGAGGGTCTTCACCAGCTCGGTGACTTCGAGGATCGACATGTTGCTGAGGACTTCAACCAATTCTTCTTTGGAAACGGCCATGGTGGGCACTCCTTGAAACAGATAGACGAAAAATTGCCTTGATCAGGCGGCTTGCTGTTTGTCGCGGTAGGCGGCGAGGACTCGAACGAACTGACCGGCCGGTTCGGCCAGCGTACGCACGAGTTGACCCGCGGGGGCCTTGAAAATCCCGAGCAGCTGGGAACGAGCCTCGTCAAGCGTTGGCATGGTGGCCAATGCCTGGAGGTCTTCCGGTCCGCGCAGGGTTCCCGCGAACGCGATCGCAACGGGGACGAGTTTCTGGTTCTCCTTGATGAAATCGCGCAGTACCCGCGCCCCGGCGCCCGGATCTTCTCCGGAGAACACCAGCAACAACGGGCCCGTCAATTTCGGCTGGAGACATTCGAAAGTCGTGCCGCTCAGCGCCCGGCGTGCCAGGGTGTTCTTGACCACCTTGACGAACACACCGGCCTTGCGGGCCCGGACGCGCAGATCAGTCATCTGCGCGACGGTGAGCCCGGCATACTCAGCGGCAATCGCCGCCTGCGCCGTTTCTGCGACCGCGTTGACTTCAGCAACAACCGTTTTCTTTTGTTCTAAAGTCAAACTCACGATTTTTCTCCTGGTTCGATCCCGCCCGAAGGAAGGATCACACCTTGGTTTTCGCCTCCCGGTGAGGGGAGGCTGTTTGGTCACGGTGCCCGAACCAGGGACTACCTGCTCTGGAGCCACCGTCTACGCAGGCCGATCGACGATCGATTACCGGTTCTCCTGATTTTCCTCGACTGCACCAGGCAGCCCGGGATCACAGGAGTCTCCGACCCGCGGTCTTTGACGGCTACCGGAGTTTTACCCCCGATAACCCAAAGTTCCTGTTAAGTCAGTCAGCCCTCAACCGAGGCACGATCGACCGTGACGCCCGGTCCCATCGTGGAAGAAACGCAGATCTGACGAAGATAAATGCCCTTGGACGTGCTGGGCTTCGCTTTCCGGAGGTCGGCGAGCACAGCCTCGCAGTTCTCCTTCAGCGCACTGACGTTGAAGGAGACCTTGCCGATGGAGAAGTGCACGATGCCAGCCTTGTCGGTGCGGTAGCGCACCTGACCTGCCTTCGCATTGCGGACAGCAGTGGCGACGTCCATGGTGACGGTGCCAACCTTGGGGTTGGGCATCAGCCCCCGAGGGCCGAGTACCTGCCCTAACTGACCGACCACGCGCATGGTGGCAGGCGTCGCGATCGCCACGTCGAAATTGATGTTGCCGGCCTTCACCTGCTCCGCGAGGTCCTCGAGGCCAACGATGTCGGCTCCTGCAGCGCGCCCTTTTTCAGCGTCTGCACCATCGGCGAACAGCGCTACGCGGACCTGCGAGCCGGTGCCATGCGGCAGCACCGTGGAGCCGCGCACAACCTGATCCGACTTGCGCGGATCAACGCCCAGATTGACCGCTACATCGACGGACTCATCAAATTTTGCAGTGGCGACATCCTTGACCAGTGTCAGCGCTTCCTCGAGGTTGCGCGGCCGGTTGATATCGGGAACGCGGGCGAGGATAGCCGCCCTCTTCTTGCCTGGCTTTGCCATGATCAGACCCCTTCCACTTCAAGGCCCATGCTGCGGGCGGTTCCGGCAATTGTGCGCACGGCGGCTTCTTCACTGGCCGCCGTGAGGTCCGGATTCTTGGTCCGGGCAATTTCGAGCACCTGATCGCGGGTCACCCGACCGACCTTGTCCTTGTTGGGAACACTGCTGCCCTTCGGCACACCGGCCGCCTTGCGCAGCAGGACGGATGCTGGCGGTGTCTTGGTGACAAAGGTGAAGGAGCGGTCCGAGAACACGGTGATTACCACCGGAATTGGCAGTCCCACTTCGAGTTCCTGGGTGCGCGCGTTGAACTGCTTGCAGAACTCCATGATGTTCACGCCGCGCTGGCCCAGGGCAGGGCCAACAGGCGGACTTGGATTGGCCTTCCCGGCTGCAACCTGCAGCTTGATATAGGCTTCGATCTTCTTGGCCATTTTTCAGAATCTCCCTCGGGTCCAAACGCCTTGCGGCTCCCCTGTCTGGTGATAGGTCGCGCCCCGGAGGCCTCCGGCAGCGGCGACGGTTGAGGCGATACGCCTCAGTCCTTGGATAACTGGCCGAATTCGAGTTCGACCGGGGTTGAGCGCCCAAAAATCGACACGGCTACGCGCAGGCGGCTCTTCTCGTAATTGACTTCCTCGACCACGCCGTTGAAATCGGTGAACGGGCCGTCGACCACCCGGATGACCTCTCCCACCTCGAACAGTACTTTGGGTTTGGGCTTCTCCGTCCCCTCCTGAATGCGGTTGAGGATGGTCTGGGCTTGTCTCTGTGATGGGCGTTGGCTTGTCGCTGGTACCGCCGATGAAGCCCATGACCTTGGGGCAATCTTTGACCAGATGCCAGGACGACTCGTCCATTTCCATCTGGACCAGCACATAGCCGGGAAAAAACTTGCGATCGCTCTTGCGCTTCTGCCCGTCGCGCATCTCGATGACTTCTTCGGTCGGAACGAGGATCTGACCGAACTTCTCATCCAGCGCAAAGCGCTTGATGCGGTCCTCGAGCGAACGCTTGACCTGATTCTCGAAGCCCGAATAGGCGTGAACGACGTACCACTGCAAAGCCATTTTGTTGTCCTTATCCCATCAGCGTGCGGACGAGCACCGAAAGCAGCATGTCCAGCAACCACAGGATGATGGCCGCGACAAACACGACCACGAATACCGCGAGCGTGGTCTGAAGGGTCTCCTGGCGGGTCGGCCAGACGACTTTCCGAACCTCAATCTGCACGTCACTGCCGAAGGCGACGAGCGCCCGGCCGCGGGCCGTCTGCAGCGCGACGAAAACAGCCACACCGACCGCGACCAGCAGCCCTCCGACTCTGGCCAGACGTCCAACGTCCGCCAGCAGGTAGAAAGCCGCGATACCGCCCAGCAGCAGCGCCGCCGCGAACGCGAGCTTCACGGTATCCAGCGAGCCTTGCGATGTCTCAACGTTGGAATTCATGGCGCCGGGGCTCTGCCTCGCGAATCGGGTGGTGCCGGTACCTGGGAAACACACTGGATGGCAGGCCAGGAGGGTCTCGAACCCCCAACCTGCGGTTTTGGAGACCGCCGCTCTGCCAATTGAGCTACTGGCCTGTGTATTTCCGGTACTTGATATCTCACCGCCGGCGTGCCGGCGGCGGGTGCTGCTATTCGCAGCACCCTTCTAGCGCTGTCTTATTTGTCGAGGATTTTGGCCACGACGCCGGCGCCGA
>Ga0255300_1000119_pt1 | contig 8717 bp, 10 predicted proteins | sample MistaT_7_FD_183676 | JGI IMG/M metagenome (GOLD analysis project Ga0255300, IMG submission 183676) | Metatranscriptome of freshwater microbial communities from Mississippi River, Louisiana, United States - Miss_Cont_RepA_8d (Metagenome... | ecosystem: Environmental > Aquatic > Freshwater > River ...
AAAGCCTGCTCGATCTGTGGCTTGGGCTAGGACAGAGCAACACGACCGGCTTTGGCACCACGCCGGTTTTGGGCCGCAGTTTGCAGCACTTTGAAGCAGTGGTCTTCCTGGTTCAGGAACTTTGGCGTTGGATGTGTTTGTTGTGGTTTTCTGTCTTCATGCTCAGCCGCCAGCAAACAGGTTTGCGAGCGCAGCGACGCCTATAATTGGTAGTTCATACCTTCCGTGCTGGCCTGAGCAGCGCACCCTCTTTTCGTACCAGATCAGGTCTTGCTTATGTTTTATCGTCATCATGTCTTTTTTTGCCTCAACCAACGCGATGCCGGCAGGCCTTGTTGTGCCGCCCAAGGTGCCGAGGATTTGCAAAGCTACGCCAAAGCGAGAATCAAAGAACTTGGCCTTCAAGGCGCTGGCGCGATCCGAATCAATAAAGCAGGCTGCCTTGATCGATGCGACTTAGGCCCGGTGTTTGTGGTTTACCCCGAAGGCGTGTGGTATACGGCGGTCGACAAACACGATATTGAAGAAATTATCCAGTCGCATCTCATCGCTGGCAAAGTCGTCCGAAGGCTCCAGCTGCCCGATCAAACGACGTGAACGCACAAACTCAAACACGCTACTTTCAACTGGAGTCCCGACGCGTTGAGGTGCTGATCGATCAAGCCTCAAACGCCAAGGGCCTCGCTTTGATTGCTCATCCCCATCCCTTGTATGGGGGCACAAACCAGAATAAGGTTGTGCAAACCATGGCACGCGCTTTCTTGGAGCAGGGCTTTGACACCTGGCGCCCCAACTTTCGCGGCGTCGGACAAAGTGAGGGCGCTTATGATGAGGGACGAGGCGAAACCCAAGACTTTTTGGCTTTAGTCAAAGAAGCCCACCACTTGTATCCGGATCTGGCAAGCAACACCAGACGACTTGCCTTGGGTGGTTTTTCCTTCGGCAGCTACGTTGCCAGCATGGCTTATCAAGCGCTTGGACCGATGGGCATAAATGCCGAAACCCTGGTCCTTGTTGGCCCAGCAGCGTCACGATTTCCCATGCCTGCAGTGCCCGAACACAGTATCGTGATCCATGGCGAAGACGATGAAGTCGTTGCCCTTTCCGATGTCATGGCTTGGGCGCGACCCCTCGCTTTACCGGTCTTGGTTTTCCCTCAAACCACGCACTTTTTTTCACGGACGTTTGCCGCTGCTCAAGCAAAGGGTTTCTCAAAGCTTGGCTTTTGGCAGGCAATGCTAAGGAGCCGCCCGTGTTTTTCCTAAACACAAGAAGGCAATTGGGATGGGTCCCCATGGATTTGCAAATCCCAAGTCGCGGAACGCTCATCGGGAGCTGGCTTGCCAGCATGTTTATCGCTACCCTTCTCCTTCAGGCGCCAAACCCTGCGCTGGCTGCTAAAGCCGAGCCCGATCGACCAAGCCAAGCAGGCAAAGCTGAGTCGGAGAAGACCAGCACAAGTGGTAAGGCTGACACGGATAAGCCTGTTTCCAGTGCCAAAGGCGAAGCAGACAAGACCAGCATACGCGAAGCCACCCCCGCAAAGCCTTCCGCACCAGCCCCCGCGATTGCTGCGATTGGGCCCACGATCGCTGCAAAGGCTTGGGTGCTTTACGATGTGAGCAGCAACCAAGTGCTGGCAGCCCATGAGCCGGAGAAAACCCTTGATCCGGCGTCACTGACCAAACTCATGACTGCGTATTTGAGTTTCGCAGCCCTTAAAGAAGGGCGACTCAAACTCGATCAGCGCCCACCCGTTTCGCAAAAAGCTTGGAAAGCGGTGGGCTCAAGAATGTTTGTCGATCCAGGAAAGCCTGCATCGGTCGACGAGTTGCTAAAGGGCATGATCGTTCAATCGGGTAACGATGCGTCGGTCATCCTTGCTGAAGCACTCGCAGGGTCTGAAGAAGCTTTCGCGCAACACATGAATCGTGAAGCCCAGCGCATAGGATTAAAAAATACCCAGTACCGCAATGCGACCGGTTTACCCGATCCGCAGCACTACAGCAGCGCCTACGATCTTGCCTTGCTTGCTTCACGACTCATCCGCGAATTTCCAGATCGTTATGCGCTTTATTCGATGCGTGAATATAGCTATAACAATATTAAACAACCCAATCGCAATCGCCTTTTGGCCATCGACCCTAGCGTTGATGGCTTAAAAACGGGTCATACCGACGCGGCAGGCTGGTGCTTGGTAGCGTCGAGCCGTCGCAAAGACAGCGGCTCCCAACAAGAGCGTCGATTGTTGTCGGTGGTACTTGGCGCGGCCTCCGAATCAGCACGGCTTGTCGAATCGCAAAAGCTGTTGAATTGGGGCTTTCAAAACACCGATGCGGTGCTTCTACATCCAGCGGGCAAGCAAGTCGCACAATATAAAGTAAGGCGCGGTGCTTCCTCTGAAGTATCTGCGGGATTCGATGGTGCGCTCAGTGTGGTGGTCCCCAAGGGTAGCGGTGCTCGTGTCAAAACCGACCTCATTCGGATCGATCCTTTGGTTGCACCGATTCCAAAGGGCCAACGCATCGGCACGGCACGTATCAGTCTCGATGGGCAAGCGCTTTCTGAAGTCCCCTTGGTTGCACTGAGCGAGGTGCAAGCCGCGGGCTGGTTTGGACGCGCCTGGGATACCATCATGCAGTGGGTCGGTCTTTGAGTGGCAACAGGGAGTAGCTATGCAAGCGAGCAAGGCAAAAACGACGAGCGTTGATGCGCGTGAAGCAGGGCAAGATGAAGCAATCGTCTACTTAAATGGCGAATTTCTTCCGCTTGATCAGGCCAAAGTACCTGTACTGGATCGTGGCTTTATTTTTGGCGATGGTATTTACGAAGTCGTACCCGCGTATAGCCGACGCCCTTTTCGATGGCCTGAGCATCTCGCCCGCTTAAAACGCAGCCTTGGCAAAATAAAAATTACAAATCCCTATAGCGATGCCGAGTGGTTAACACTCATCGAATCCTTGATTCAACGCCACCCCTGGTCCAATCAATTTATTTACCTGCACATCACCCGGGGTGTAGCCAAGCGCGACCACGCTTTTCCAAAAGACTGCCAACCCACGGTCTTTGCCATGAGCTCGGCCTTGCAAGCAGTGCCTGAGGCACTGCGAAGCGAAGGTGTTGCTGCGATCACCCTGGATGATCAACGCTGGCTTCACTGCGATATTAAATCGATATCGTTACTGGGTAATGTACTCGCAAGACAGGCCGCGGTCGACGCTCATGCTGCTGAGTGTATTCAATTTCGTGACGGTCAAATGACAGAGGGCTCATCGAGCAATATTTGGCTTGTTCGTGGCGGCGAGGTCATTGGAGCCCCGGTGGATCATCGGATTCTTGAAGGTATTCGGGTTGGCCTCATCGAAGCCCTTTGCAAGTCCTGTGGCATCGGATTTAGAACGGATGCCATAAGCCGGAATGAAGTCTTTCAAGCCGACGAACTGCTACTAAGCTCAGCGACCAAAGAAGTGCTTGCCATCACCAAACTCGATGGCCGCGCGATTGGACATGGTAAGCCAGGACCTGTGTATCACAAGTTATATCAAGCCTACCAGGAGGCCATCGCGGCCAACTAGGGTGGGCCACTGAGGCTAGACCATGTCGCAGCCTTGGAATTTGATCGGGGATCAGCCATCATGCAAGCCACAGAAACCCTTCTAACGTTCCCCTGTGATTTCCCGATAAAAGTCATGGGCAAGAACGTTCCAACATTTACGCAACATATTTGCGATCTTATTTGTCGCTACGCTCCAGACTTCGACCCGGCAAGTCTTGAGATCAGAGCCTCGAGCAAGGCCAATTACATCGGCCTGACAGCAACGATTCGCGCGCACTCGCGTACACAACTCGATGATCTTTACCGCGCACTCACTGCACATCCTCTTGTGAAAATTGTGCTTTGATGCGCCAGGCAAGATGAAAGCGCATGTGCGTCATTTGGGGCTTCAACACTATGAAGACTGCCTAAAGGCCATGCAGGATTTCACTCGAACAAGGCACAAAGAAGACGAGGATGAGATCTGGCTGGTCGAACATCCCTCGGTTTTTACTTTGGGAAAGGCGTCGCGACGTCAACACTTACTCGACCCGGGCGACATTCCTGTCATTGCAAGTGAGCGCGGCGGCCAAGTCACTTATCATGGGCCAGGACAAGTCATCGCTTATGTGTTGCTCGATTTAGCAAGGCGAAGACTTATGGTCCGCGAACTTGTCTTTTTATTAGAACAGTCTTGCATCGATCTTTTGCTGGCATGGGGCATTTCAACTGAAAGACGAGCAAATGCACCCGGTGTTTACCTTGCAATAAATCCTCCATTAGAGCGGGCTCCATCAAGTGAGCATCTCTCAGGCAGCACAAAAATTGCAGCGCTTGGGCTCAAAATAAGTCGCTCTTGTAGTTATCACGGCCTTGCGCTCAACGTTGCGATGGACCTTGCACCGTTTCATCAGATTGACCCTTGCGGCTACCCTGGTCTGCAAGTTACTGACATGCGAACTTGTTTAGGCTATAGCCCTGACTGTCAGCGTGTTGCAAACGAGCTTGCAGCCTCGATGACAGCCTGCCTTGATAAGCATTTTTTGGAGCGAATGGCCACAACATGAGCGAAAAACCTGATGTGATGACGGTGAAACAAAAGGGTCAGGCGAAGACTGCGCGTATACCGATCAAAATTCAGCACGATGCGAGACCGGCCTTGGCAAAACCCGACTGGATTCGGGTTAAGGCGCCTTCTGCTCAATCGCGCTTTCACGACATCAAACGCATCTTGCGCGAAAAGGGCTTGCATACGGTTTGCGAGGAAGCGTCTTGCCCCAACATTGGCGAATGTTTTGGTAAAGGGACGGCAACCTTCATGATCATGGGTGACTTATGCACCAGGCGCTGCCCATTTTGCGATGTTGGCCATGGTCGCCCTTTGCCCTTAAACCCCGAGGAACCTGTTCAGCTTGCCCAAACCATCGCAGCACTTCAATTGCGCTATGTGGTCATTACCAGCGTAGACCGTGATGATTTACGCGACGGCGGAGCTCAACACTTCGTCGATTGCATAAGCGCCGTAAGATCAAGTTCACCACAAACACTCATTGAGGTGCTCGTGCCCGATTTTCGTGGCCGCCTCGATAGAGCGCTTAAGATTTTAGAGCAAGCACCGCCCGATGTGATGAATCACAATTTGGAAACGGTGCCGCGTCTTTATCGGCAGGCAAGACCAGGATCCGATTTTGAGCACTCCTTGCACTTACTTTCAAGCTTCAAAGAACGCGTCCCCGGGGTACCAACGAAGTCTGGTCTTATGCTTGGTTTGGGCGAAAGCGACGAGGAGGTGATCGAGGTCATGCGGGCCATGCGAGCGCATCAAGTCGACATGATCACCATCGGTCAGTATCTTGCGCCGTCGGCAAACCATTTACCGGTTCAGCGCTACGTACACCCTCGCGAATTCGAACGCTTTGAGGCAGCGGCCCAATCCATGGGATTTCAGCATGCCGCCGTCGGTGCCTTGGTCCGTTCCTCCTACCACGCTGACCAAATGGCTCATCAGGCTGGTTTGGCCATATCACTTGGATGAATGCCGGTTGCCACTAAGAACCGAGAGACCATGTTGTAAGCAGCCGTCACGCCGCATAACTCAATGGCTTCTTGATCGCTCAAATGCTGCCGCAACCGCTGCATCAATAGGTCGCCAACGCGAACCTCACGGGTCATTGCCACGATCACTGCGAGCGCACATCGCTCTAAATCATCAAACATCGATGCATCGCCCATCGCAGCCAGTGGATCGCGCAAGGCTTGTACTTGAGCCTCCGTGCCGCCTGCTTTGATAAAAAGCGGCGCATGTTGAACGAACTCGTACTCTGCCCCATTGAGAACCGCTACCGTACACATCGATAACTCTCTCAGCTTTGGACTCAGCGAAAGCTCTGTGCGTACAGCCCCCAAAAACACATTCCAGCCTCGGGCAAAAGCAGGTGAGTGCAAGAGCATCCGATCCAGATGCAAAAGCTCGCCACCACGACGTTTACGAATCGCATCGACCACATCGGCGGGCTCTTTAAGATCTTCGGGGAGGTAAGGGATATGAGGCATAGCTGCGGTCCTTGCGTTAGCGCGAAAGGCGCCAGAATATGGCAGACTCTGAGCGATGCCAAGCACAAACAATCCAGATAAGCCAAACGATGCAGCCAAGGGCAAGGCTTCGGCAAACGGGGTTTATTTAATATCGCCATCTGGAGCGATTGAAGATCAAGCGCCCTACAGCTTGGCCATGCAACAGTTAATCAACCATGGCTGGACACCTTATGCAGACCCTGGGCTAAAAGCAAGGTGGCAGCGCTTTGCTGGTACGGATACCCAGCGGATCGGCGCCCTTGAGCGTGCGGCCAAACAAAACAAAGCCCGCATGGTGATGATGACCCGGGGTGGCTATGGTTGGATGCGCCTTCTTCCTCGACTGAACTTCAAGGCACTTGCTGACGCCGACAAATTTTGGGTCGGCTTTAGCGACACCACAGCCTTTCACTTAGCCATGCTTGGCACGACGTCAAGCGTGACCTGGGCCGGCCCCATGCTTTTAGATGATTTTGGACAACAAGAGGTCGACGAAACGACAAGTGGCTGTTTGCGCGAAGCCTTTGAAGGAAAACTCGAGGTTTTGGGTTTTCGTTATAAAGCTTGCACGCCGAACATGGCAGCCCTTGATGAACGCGGGGTTTTGTGGGGCGGCAATCTATCGATGGTATGCGGCATGATCGGGAGCCCGTGGCTGACAAAAGCACCTGAAGCTGGCATCTTGTTTTTAGAGGACGTAGGCGAGCATCCCTACGAAATCGAGCGCATGTTGTTGCGTCTACTTTACAGCGGCATCATCGATGCACAGAAGGCCGTCTTGCTAGGCTCATTTAACGGCTACAGCCTCAGATCGAATGATCGTGGTTATACTTTACAGAAAGTATTTCGATGGATTGCAAGCCAGACCAAGGTGCCCTTGTTAGAGGGTTTGCCCTTTGGTCATCAGCAGGGAAAAGTATGTTTACCGCATGGCATGCGCCTAGGGCTTGCCACCGAGGGTCGTCAGGCCTTTCTACTTTTGGATCAAGGCCACGTTTAAATCGCAAGTGGCTTAGCCTACAAAATCAAACAACGTAACCACCCGGCGCACACCCGAAACCTTGCTTGCAACTTGTGCGGCACGTTCGCCTTCGCGTTTGCTGACCTGTCCCATTAAGAAAACAACACCAAGCTCTGAGCTAATCCTAAAGGCTCCGATTTCTAAGGATTTGTCCTCGATGATCGCAGCACGTACTTTGGTCGAGAGCGCTATATCCACTGCGCTGTTTTGAGCGCTTGCAAGTGGGCGAATTTCGACCTCATTGACTACAGAGGCGACATTATTGACTCGAGCAGCGACTTCTTGCGCAAGTTTTTTGTCGGCTTCCGAGGTCGTTTGCCCGATCAACAAGACCTTTCTGTTATAACTTACAGCACGTACATTTGAATTGGGTAGCGCCGCTGATACGGCGCTTCTGACGCGAAACTCTATCGTCTGATCGTCGGCCTGAGTACCCAAACTGCGGCGATCGCCTGTTGCGACCGCACCCACCGCAGCGCCAGTGACTGCAACACCCACACAGCCTGAAAGCGCCAATGCGGTTAGCGAAAGACTTGCCAAGGCTAAGCGTCGGCTCATGATCGAAGGAACAGCATATGGAGCGGTTTTTGACATGGCAAAGCTTCCTACAATGGGGTCTAGGTTGGAGGCAAAAGTCTAAGGATCTTCAGTGTAAGCCTTTTGCAAAACATGCTTGCGTAGCAGCAAAAAAACTCACCACAAGTTCGAGTTTAATTTAGAACGCGCCAGGAATCCATGAGAGCGTACCTGCTTGAATGAGGATGACATCGAAGCGGCATGATGGCCAGTGGGCACTACCGTATGTGCGCTGCAGGTAGCAGCTCGCGGCATGCTTGATGCGGGCCTGCTTCTTGAGGTTGAGGCTCGCAAGCGCGCCGCCATAAGCCATGTGACTTCGATAGCGCACCTCGACAAAAACAACGGAGGTTTTATCGCGCATTACCAGATCGATTTCTCCGCCACGAAAACGGCTGTTACGCTCAACAAGCACCAGCCCCTGACGGGTGAGCCAGTCACAAGCCTTCTCCTCAGCCTGTCGACCGCGTTGTGCGGCCTGTTGTGCTCGTCGCTTTGAATCAGCTAAGGTTTTTTCCATGATCACTCTTTCGCATGAGCCTGACCCCGAGTCGCACAAGCTGCAGCACTTCCCCGATGCCTGTCTTTTGGTCGTAGCAAGCCCGATTGGTAACCTTTCGGATCTAAGCCCGCGTGCTGTCCAGGCGCTTTGTCATGCCAGCCTGATTGCCTGTGAAGACGCTCGCGTCAGCCGCAAACTCTTTGACGCCTTAGGTATCCGACCCGACACGGTCAGCATTGAGCAACACCGAGAAACACAAGCATTACCGAAGATCTTGGCGCATTTGACCGCTGGCAAGCGCTGCGCCTTATTGAGCGATGCAGGAACGCCTGCCATTAGCGATCCCGGTTTTCGGGTGGTTGCCGCGGTGCGCGAGGCAGGATTTGTGGTCCTGCCCATCCCAGGGCCGAGCGCGTTTGTTGCCCTTGCAAGCGTCAGTGGCTTTCACGCAGGGCCGATATGGTTCGAAGGCTTTTTGCCTCAGCGTGAGCAGGCGGCTGCGTTAAGAC
>Ga0255300_1000127_pt1 | contig 8511 bp, 1 predicted proteins | sample MistaT_7_FD_183676 | JGI IMG/M metagenome (GOLD analysis project Ga0255300, IMG submission 183676) | Metatranscriptome of freshwater microbial communities from Mississippi River, Louisiana, United States - Miss_Cont_RepA_8d (Metagenome... | ecosystem: Environmental > Aquatic > Freshwater > River ...
AAGTACGACGAGATGCCTCGTACCAAGTGGATGTTCGAGCAGAGCGCCGCCCACACTGTCACAGTGTCGCGTACAGTCTTCACCCAGGAGGTCAACTATGCCTTTGAGCAGATTGAAGAGGGTAATGACGGAGCGTTGAAGGACTGCTATCAGAAGCAGGTTGATCAGCTCGCTGGTCTCATTGAAGTTGTAAACGGAGAGCTTAAGAAGCTTGATCGCAAGAAAGTGTTAACTTTGTGTACTATTGACGTGCATGCCCGTGATCTCATTCAGATGCTTATCGACAAACGCATCGAGTCTGGTACTGCCTTCCAGTGGATGTCGCAGCTTCGCTACATCCAGAACGAGAAGACCAAGTACTTGCAAGTCAACGTCTGTGATGCTGAGATTCCTTACGAGTATGAGTACATTGGAAACTGTGGCTGCCTGGTCATCACGCCTCTCACTGATCGTTGCTATATCACCTTGACTCAGGCGCAGCGCCTTGCTCTTGGCGGTGCTCCTGCTGGGCCAGCCGGTACCGGTAAGACGGAGACTGTCAAGGATCTTGCCCGCGCCCTGGGTATCCAAGTGTACGTATTCAACTGCAGTGACCAGATGGACTACAAGGCTATGGGTCAGATTTACAAGGGTCTTGCCCAGACCGGCGCCTGGGGATGCTTTGATGAGTTCAATCGCATCCCTGTCGCTGTGCTTAGTGTCTGCAGCACCCAATACAAGACTGTCCTCGACGCCATTCGCGCTAACAAAGCTCGCTTTATCTTCGAAGAGGTCGAGATTTCCTTGAAGAAGAGTATCATGGCCTTCATTACCATGAACCCTGGATACCCTGGCCGTGCTGAGCTTCCCGAGTCTCTTAAGGCGCTCTTCCGCCCCGTCTCGATGTGCGTGCCTGATTTACAGCTTATCTGCGAGAACATGTTGATGGGTGAGGGCTTCCTTATGTCTAAGATCTTGGCACGCAAGTTTGTCATTTTGTACAAACTCTGCGAGGCCCTCCTTTCGGCCGCCCCTCACTACGACTGGAAGCTCCGTGCCATCAAGACCACCCTGTACGTCGCCGGAGGCATGAAGCGCGCTCAGCCTGAGTTAACTGAAGATAAAGTGCTCTTGCAGGCACTTCGTGATTTCAACCTTGGCAAGCTTACCTCCGATGACTTCGGTATCTTCATGGGTCTGCTGAATGACTTGTTCCCCAAGCTGCTTGAATTCGTGCCGCGTAACCGCGACATGGCCTTTGAAGCTGAAGTTGTCAAGGCTTCTACTGAGCTTGGCTATCAGCACGAGGATACCTTTGTCCTCAAGATTATTCAGCTCCGTGAGATCTTCCGTGTGCGTTGGTCCGTGTTCTTGCTTGGACCTGCCGGGTGCGCCAAGACGGCCATCTGGAAGACTTTGCTTCGTGCTCAGAACAACTATGGAGAGAAAGGTCAGGCCAAGCCAATCAACCCCAAGTCCGTCACTCGTAACGAGTTGTACGGTTTTCTCCACCCGCAGACTCGCGAGTGGCGCGAGGGTCTGATGTCAGTGACTTTCCGCGACATGTCAAACAACAAAGTGTTCGAACACCAGTGGATTGTCTTAGACGGAGACATTGATGCTGAGTGGATCGAGTCTATGAATACTGTCATGGACGACAACAAGATGCTTACCCTGGCTTCTAACGAGCGTCTGCCACTTACTGGCTCCATGCGCCTCTTGCTCGAGATCAATCACATGTTCCACTGCTCACCCGCCACCGTATCTCGCGGTGGTGTCATCTACGTCAACCAGGAGGATGTCGGCTGGTTCCCTATGGTCGAGTCTTGGATCGAAAGCCGTGAGGCTACTGAGTACCGCTCGCCCATCCTGCAGCTCTTCACCAAATATGTCGAAAAGTCTATGGAGCACGTTCGTCGCAATTTCAGGACTATTGTGCCCGTTGTTCCCATCAACGTTGCTGGCTCTATCTGCAAGATTCTCGAGGGCATCATTCCGAAGGAGTCAGTCAGGGGTGCCCCTCCGCCAAACATGAAGCTTCTCGAGTTCCAGTTTGTCTTCGCCTGCGTCTGGTCTATGGGCGGTGCCATGTTGGTCGACAAGGTGGTTGACTTCCGCACCCAGTTCAGCAACTGGTGGAAGTCCGAGTGGAAGGATGTCTTCTTCCCTGACAAGGGCACTGTGTTCGACTACTTTGTCGATGAAAAGACTTGTGTGATGACTCCTTGGGACGAGAAGGTGCCAAGCTTCGGCTATTCCGCCGCAGAAGGCTTCAACAACATGTTTGTTCCTTCTATTGAGTCAACACGCTTGACCTATTTCATGGACAATCTGATGAGCAACCATCACTACGTGATGTTTGTCGGTAATGCTGGTACCGGAAAGACAGCCTTGATGAAGGAGAAGCTGAAGGCCATGGATGCCGAGACTTGGACTTCATGCACTGTCAACTTCAACAACTTTATGGATGCCAGCGCACTCCAGGTGATCTTGGAGCAGCCTCTCGAGAAGAAATCAGGCGTTCGCTTTGGTCCTCCCGGCGCCAAGAGGTTGATTTACCTGCTGGATGACTTCAACATGCCTTATGTTGACAAATACGACACGCAGTCTCCTATTGAGTTGGCTCGTCAGTTTGTTGACTACAAGGGCTGGTTCGACAAGGTGAAGATCTTGTTAAAGGAGATCCTTAACAGCCAATATGCGGCGTGCATGAACCCGACTGCGGGCTCTTTCAACATTACCCCACGTATGCAGAGGCACTTCGTCACCTTCGCTGTCCAGATGCCTACCGCCGATGTCCAGCGCGCCATCTTCTTGTCTCTCATCGATGGACACATGAAGAACTTCGACCAGGACAGTGCTCGCCTCGCTACTCGTGTGTGCGATGCAACGATCGAGCTTTACAAGCTCGTGTCTAACGCCTTCTTGCCTTCTGCCGTTAAGTTCCACTACCAATGGAATATGCGCGAGCTCTCGAATGTTACTCAGGGTATTTGCCGCATGCTGTCGGAATACTACACTAACCCCATCAATGTTGTGCGCCTGTGGGTCCACGAGGTTGAACGTGTCTTCCAGGACCGCATGGTGAACGACGTTGACGTTACTAAGTTCAGCGAGATGCGCGTTACAGTTACTCGCAAGTATTTCGAGGACCAGGATGTTGAGGCTGTTGAGGCTCGTCCTAATATCTACAACTCCTTCATGACTTTGACCCCCGATGAGGTCGGCGTGTACTGCGGAGTTACCGGTTACACGAAACTCAAGCAAGTCCTCGAGGATCGCTTGAAGGAGTACAACGAGTCCAATGCGATCATGTCCCTTGTGCTCTTCAACCAAGCCATGGAACACATCTGCCGCATCACCCGCATCATTGAGCTTCCTGCTGGCAATGCAATGCTTGTCGGTGTCGGCGGTAGCGGCAAGCAGTCCCTCGCTAAACTCGCAACATTCTTGTGTGGATATGAAATCTTCCAGATTGCTGTTACCTCCACTTACGGCATGAGCGACTTCAAGAACGATCTTTTGGGCATGTACATCAAGGCTGGTGTTAAAAGTATCCCCATCACCTTCTTGATGACCGATGGTCAGATCATTAATGAGCGCTTCTTGGTCTATCTCAATGACTTGCTTTCGAGCGGTTATATTCCGGATCTTTTCACCCCCGAAGACAAGGAGAATATGTGCAATAGCGTCCGCAATGAAGTGAAGCAGGCAGGTATTATTGATACCCAGGACAACTGCTTCGAGTTCTTCATTGCCAAAGTCCGCAAGTACCTCCATGTGGTACTTTGCTTCAGCCCTGTCGGCGACAAGTTCCGTGTCCGCGCCCGTAACTTCCCTGCTCTCATTAACTGCACTGTTATCGATTGGTTCCAGCCCTGGCCTCACGAAGCTTTGGTGTCGGTGGCTGGACGCTTCTTGGCAGAGATCCCAGACATCGCCCCCGAGGTTCTTGAGAACATGCAATATCACATGGCATTCTGTCACCTTGCTGTCACAGAAGCTTCGGCTCAATTCCTGGAACAGGAGCGCCGTTACAACTACACAACCCCCAAGAGCTACTTAGAACTTATTGCGCTGTACAAGGACCTGCTTGGAAAGAAACGTCAGCAGTTGAAGGATGCCAAGGCTCGCCTTGAAAATGGTGTGGACAAGATTGCCCAGGCTTCTGCTCAGGTCGCTGATCTTCAGGTCAACTTGAAGCAGGAGCAGATTATCGTCGAGGAAAAGAAGGCCGCTACGGATATTCTTATCGTGTCCATCGGTCAGGAGAAGGCTGTTGTCGACGAGGCTGTGGAAGCTGGTCGTGAAGATGAGGAGGCATGTGCTAAGATTGCTGAAGAGGTTACAGCATTCCAGGCTGAATGTGCTGAAGATCTCAAGGCTGCAGAGCCAATTATTGCCGAGGCCGAGGCTGCTTTGAACTCGCTTGATAAGAAGTCTCTCGGAGAGTTGAAGTCGTTCGGCTCTCCAGCTGCTGAGGTTGTTCAAGTAGCAAGTGCTTGTATCGTTCTGACTGCCCCTGGAGGCAAGATCCCCAAGGACTTGAGCTGGAATGCCGCCAAGAAGGTGATGGGTAACGTCGACGGCTTCCTTCGCAGCTTGATTGAGTTCGACAAGGACAACACTCCTGAGGTTTGTGTCAAGCGTTGCGAGGATGACTACATCAGCAACCCCAACTTCAACCCCGACTACATTCGAAGCAAGTCCGGTGCCGCTGCCGGTTTGTGCGCCTGGGTCGTGAACATTTGCAAGTACTTCCGCATTTACCAGGTCGTCGCCCCTAAGCGTGCCATGCTTGCCGAGGCGAACAGGAAGCTTGACGCAGCAAACAAAAAGCTTTCAGGCATTCGTGCTAAGGTGAAAGAGCTCCAAGATCGCGTGGCTGCTCTCGAGGAGAATCTGATGAGGGCTACAGAGGACAAGAACAATGCTGTCCGTCAGGCTGCAAAGACCCTGGCCAAGGCTGATCTCGCCGACCGCCTCGTAAATGGTCTATCTGGCGAGAACAAGCGCTGGAGCGAGACAATTGAGAAGATGGGTGTGGCCGAAGGTCGCCTTGTCGGTGATGTTTTGCTCGCAGCTGCCTTCGTCTCTTATGCCGGCCCATTCACTTCTAAGTTCCGTGGAAATTTGACGAGGAATAAGTGGATTCCAGACTTAAAAGAGCGCGAGATCCCCATGACCGAAGGGGTCATGCCTCTGGATGTGCTTTGTGATGATACCATGCGTGCAGCTTGGGGTAACGAGGGCCTTCCCACCGATCCTCTCTCAATTGAGAACGGCGCCATCATGTCGAATGCCACACGCTGGCCGCTGATGATTGACCCACAGCTTCAGGGCATCAAGTGGATCAAGAATAAGAAGTTTGGTGAGGGCAAGGACCTTGTCATCATCCAGCTATCCATGCCTCGCTACATCGACAAGGTTGTGTTCTGCATTGAGTCTGGTCTGCCTCTGATGATCGAAAACCTTCCCGATGACATTGATGCGGTGCTTGACCCTGTGGTTGCACGCAGCACCCAGATGCGCGGTCGTAACAAGATTGTGAAGCTCGGCGACAAAGAGGTTGAGTACGACGACAACTTCAAGCTGTTCTTGCAGACGAAGCTGTCGAACCCGCACTACAAGCCCGAGATTGCAGCCCAGACAACTCTCATGAACTTCTGTGTGACTGAAAAGGGTCTGGAGGACCAGCTTCTGGCACTCATTGTCGCTAACGAACGTCCCGACATGCAGAAGCAGGCCCAGGACCTCGTTAGGCAGCTTGGAGAGTACACCATCATCCTCAAGGATCTCGAAGACAACCTCTTGTACCGCTTGGCGACCAGTCAGGGCGATATTCTCGAGGATATTGCTTTGATTGAGAACTTGGAAGAGACTAAACGCACGGCCAACGACATCGCCGAGAAGGTCTTGCTGGCCAACAACACTCAGAAGACTATTGCTGTTGCTCGTGAGTCATACCGCCCTGTTGCCACCCGTGGTGCTCTGATGTACTTCCTTATTGACAATCTCAATGTGTTGGACCGCTGCTACCAGTACAGCATGGCCAACTTTGTGTATATCCTCCAGAAAGGTATGGATATGACCCCTGGTGGAGCCAGTGAGGAGAAGGTTCCAAAGAATGAGAGACTAAACGAAGTGGTCCCCGTCGAGAAGAGGGTCCAGCTCTTGATCGAACACGTGAGCCTGGTGATCTTCCGTTACATCGCTTCCGGTCTCTTTGAGCGCCATAAGCTTATCGTTGCTACCCAGCTCTGCTTCGCTATTCTCAAGGGTATGGGACAAGTTCACACTGTTCAGTTCGACTGGCTTCTTCGCGGCCCCAAGGTTGCGGGTGTTGAGAACCCTCTCAACGAGTGGATCTCTGAGGGAGTGTGGGGCAGCGTCCAGGCCCTTCGCGATGTTGAAGGATTCCAGGGTCTTCCCGATGATTTGATTGGCAGTGCCAAGCGCTGGCGTGAGTGGATTGAGCTCGAGCGTCCCGAGGACGAGCCTATGCCCGGTGACTGGAAGAAGATGTCTCAATTCGAGCAGCTCCTTCTCTTCCGCGCCCTCCGCCCCGACCGCATGTCTAACGCTATGGCCTACTTCGTGAAGCACACCATTGGCATCAAGTACATCACCAGCATTCCGTTTGACCTGCCAAAGAGTTTCGAAGATGTTTCCCCTGGTACTCCCTGCTTTATCTACCTCAGCCCTGGTGTTGACGTCGCTGCTGCCGTCGAGAAGATGGGTAAGGCCATGGGCTTCTCCTATGAGACCGGAAAGTACGCCTCCGTGTCTCTTGGACAGGGCCAGGAGCCCATCGCCATGAACAAGCTGAAGAACTTCCATCGCAACGGTGGCTGGGTTCTTTTGCAGAACATCCACTTGACCATTGACTGGACCAACGGCCCGCTCGAGAAGACTGTGGACAAGCTGGCCGAGGGTGCCCACCCCGACTTCCGCCTGTTCCTTTCCGCTGAGCCCCCACCCAGCCTTGAGGTTGGCCTCGCCATCAGCTTGATGCAGAACAGCGTGAAGCTGACGAATGAGCCTCCAGATGGCATGAAGGCCAACTTGCTCCGCGCCTTCAGCTCCTTCAGCGAGGAGATGTTCGAGTCGTGCGCTAAGCAGGCGGAGTTCAAGAGCATCATCTTTGCCCTTTGCTACTTCCACGCTGCCATCCTGGAGCGCAAGAAGTTTGGTGTCGGAAACATGCCCGGCAGCACCTCCGGTATTGGCTGGAACATGAACTACCCCTTCAACACTGGTGACTTGCTGTGCTGCGGTAACGTGGTTGCCAACTATCTGGAGAACAACACCAAGATCCCATGGGATGATCTCAAGTACATCATTGGTGAGATTATGTATGGTGGCCACATTGTGGAAGACTGGGACAGACGCTTGAGTGCCATGTACCTCGAGAGCTACTTGAAGGAGGAGCTGATTGAAGGCATTGAGTTCTTCCCCAAGTTTTCGAGCCCGCCCAACACATTGAACGTGAAGCAGACGTTGGAGTTCATCGACGACTCATTCCCGCAAGAGACACCGCTCGCCTTTGGCCTCCACCCCAACGCCGAGATTGGCTTCAAGCTTCGTGAAGCGGAGAGCCTGTGCAGCAGCGTGCTCAGCCTGCAGCCTCGCGAGAGCGGCGGTGAGGGCGGCATCAGCATGGAAGACAAGGCCAAGACCGTGTTGGATGACCTCGTTGAACGCACACCGGCCGCCTTCGATATGGAGGAGATCCGTGGCAAGGTTGACGAGATCACGCCCTATGTCATGGTTGCCATCCAGGAGGCTGAGCGCATGAATGTGCTTTTGGCCGAGATGAAGCGCTCGTTGGCTGAGCTCAACCTCGGCTTGAAGGGTGACCTGACCATGTCCGGCCCCATGGAGCTCTTGATGCGCGCCTTGGCTACCGATGGCATTGCGCCCTTGTGGATGAAGTTTGGCTGGCCCACACTTCGCCCACTCGGTAGCTGGTTGCTCAACTTGCTCCAGCGCTGCCAGCAGCTGAGCGACTGGACTTCTGACCTTCCCTGCCCAAGGTTGTCTGGCTCAGCGGCTTGTTCAACCCGCAGTCATTCCTCACCGCTGTGATGCAGACCACGGCCCGCCGCAACGACTGGCCTCTGGACAAGACCGTGGTGTTGACCGAGGTGACGAAGAAGCAGGTGGACCAGATCGAAGGCCCATCGCGCGACGGTGCGTTCATCCACGGCCTCACGCTTGAGGGCGCAAGGTGGGACGACAAGGCCGGCGTCTTGGAGGACTGCAAGCCCAAGGAGATGTTCTGCGCCCTTCCCGTCATCCTCATCAAGGCTGTCACGGTGGACAAGGCTGAGGCTAAGGACGCCTACCTCACCCCTGTGTACAAGACGGAGAGGAGGTTCAGAGAGGAGGTGTTCACGGCGCAGCTCAAGTCGAAGCACGGAAGCATCAAGTGGACGCTCACCGGATGCTGCGCATTCCTCGATGTCGTGCTGTAAACATCAAGCCCTAACAACAAGATCATTGAACTCCATAGAAAATAATGCAGTAGAC
>Ga0255300_1000131_pt1 | contig 8459 bp, 10 predicted proteins | sample MistaT_7_FD_183676 | JGI IMG/M metagenome (GOLD analysis project Ga0255300, IMG submission 183676) | Metatranscriptome of freshwater microbial communities from Mississippi River, Louisiana, United States - Miss_Cont_RepA_8d (Metagenome... | ecosystem: Environmental > Aquatic > Freshwater > River ...
CCTTGATTCGCCTCTCAGTGATTATCATCACGCTCAACGAGGCTGGGCTGATTGAACAATGCCTTCGGTCACTGCCAGACTACGATGAATTGATTGTGGTCGATTCTGGTTCAACCGATGGGACCCAAGCGATTTGCAAGCGATTCGGCGCCAAATTGCTACAAACCGATTGGCCTGGATTTGGCCCTCAAAAAAACCGTGCGCTTGATCTTGCCCAAGGTCATTGGGTTTTATCGGTCGATGCCGACGAACAATTCGATGCGAGCTTACGTGCCGAGATCAGTCGGGTTACTGGTTTGGACAATCATGAAGGTTCCGATAGCGATAAGGCAACGGGCGACATCCAGGAAGACATGGGGCAAGTCCAAGCACATGCCATCGTGAATGCTTATCGCTTCAGGCGGCGATCGAGTTTTGCAGGTCAATATATGCGCTTTGGTGATTGGCGCAGCGATAAAGTGCTTCGACTTTTTCGCCGCGACTGCGGGCGATTTTCAGAACTCGCCGTTCATGAGTCGGTGCAGGTCCGAGGGCCAGTGGGCGAATTGTCTGGCCTTATGCTGCATCAGTCGATCCAAGACTGGGCCGATGCCATGTCCAAGGCTCGGCTTTACGCCGAACTAAGCGTGGCGCGTATGCGATCACGAGGTTCGGTGGGTCCTATGCACGGTGTCTTGCATGCAATTTGGACCTTCACGCGGGGTTTTGTGTTTCGTTTGGGCTTTCTTGATGGTTATAACGGCTTAAGACTCGCCCTGGCCAACGCCTGGGGTACTTATTTGCGCTACAGCCTTGCGGCTGAGGCTATATCAACGCAATCTACTTTGGAGAAGTGACTATGTCTGAACGTTTTCCTTTGCCTACACTCGACTCAGTACCTGCCGACATCCGCGACATGATGCTCAAGGTGCAGGAGAAGTCGGGCTTTGTACCTCATGTGTTTTTAAAGTTGGCAAGGCGGCCGGCTGAGTTTCGTGCTTTTTTCGCGTATCACGATGCCTTGATGCTCAAGGAGGGCAATCTCTCGAAGGGCGAGCGCGAAATGATTGTGGTGGCGACAAGTGCTGCTAATCAATGCTTGTATTGTGTGGTCGCACATGGCGCCTTATTGAGAATTTTTGAGAAAAAGCCGCTTCTGGCCGACCAAATCGCGATCAACCATCGCAAAGCCGACATCACCCCGCGACAACGAGCCATTCTTGACTTCGCGATGAAGGTCGCTTTTGAATCCGATACCCTTGAAGATCTCGACTTCGAAATGCTTCATGAGCATGGACTCAATGACGAAGATGCTTGGGATATTGGAGCCATTGCAGCCTTTTTTGCGTTGAGCAATCGGATGGCTAATCTGTCGGGCATGATGCCCAACCCAGAGTTCTATTTATTAGGTCGTGTTCCGCGGGATAAGTCTTCTTCGAAGTAAGCGATCATTCGATCGTGGGCGAGTAGGTAGCCTAGCTCAGCACGATATCGTAGTGCTCTTGGCTATAGCTCGCCTCCACAGCCAGTGAAACCGGCTTTCCGATGTCTTCGCTAAGGCAGGCTAGCGTTGCTGATTCTTCATCAAGAAATAGATCAATGACCTGAGGGTTGGCGATGATGCGAAAGCCCTTTGGATCGAACTGGCTGGCCTCACGTCGGATTTCTCGCAAAATTTCATAGCAAACGCTGCGGGCTGTTTTTACTTCACCTTTGCCCTCACACATCGGACAGGCTTCACGCAGCACATGGGCAAGCGACTCCCGGGTACGTTTGCGCGTCATTTCAACAAGACCTAGGCCTGTGAAGCCAAGCACCGAACTACGGGTTCTGTCGCTAGCCAGCGCTTTTCTTAACTCATGCAGCACAGTCTCACGATGGTGCTCATGATGCATGTCGATGAAATCAATAACGATAATGCCGCCAAGGTTACGCAGCCGAAGCTGCCTGGCAATGGCATGGGCTGCTTCCATATTGGTCTTGAAAACTGTATCGTCAAAATTTTTTCCGCCGACATAGCCTCCGGTGTTGACATCAACGGTTGTTAATGCCTCCGTCTGATCGATCATCAGGTAGCCACCCGATTTCAGATCGACTCGTCGGGCTAGTGCACGGTCGATTTCTGCTTCAATGTTATATAAATCAAAAATTGGTCTATCACCGCGATACAAGCGAATTTTTTCCTCCACGCCAGGCATGTAGGCGCGCGCAAAGCGACTCAAATGCTCGAGCTCGCTTGGCTGATCCACGCGAACGCTTGCTGTCGATTCGCCGACCACATCGCGCAGACAGCGTTCGCTAAGGCTTAACTCCTGATAAAGCAGCGAGCTTGCAGGAAGCTGTTGACTCAAACCTAGTATTTCCTGCCAGCGCTGCCTAAGATAAGCGATATCGATAGCCAGGGCTTCGTCGTCTGCTTGCTCAGCCGAAGTGCGGACGATAAACCCACCGCGTTCTTCAGCTGGCATCAGGTTAAGAATGCGCTGACGCAAACCCTCGCGATCGCTTTCCTGGTCGATGCGGGTCGAGATGCCAATATGCTTTGATTGAGGCAGGTAGACAAGGAGTCGCCCGGCAATACTGATTTGGGTAGAGAGTCTTGCGCCTTTTGTACCAAGTGGGTCCTTGATCACCTGGACCAAAAGCGGTTGCCCCACAAAGAGCGTTTTTTCGATTTGTATCGCGCTTAATCGTTGTTCATCACGCTGCTCTTGCCTAGCACCGAGCTGGCGTGCCTGCCAGAGATCGGCAACATGTAAGAACGCTGCACGTTCTAGACCGATATCAATAAATGCAGATTGCATACCCGGCAAGACTCGGTTGACCTTGCCGAGATAAATATTGCCAACAAGGCCTCTTGTGACGGCGCGCTCGATGAATACTTCTTGCACGGCGCCTTGCCGTACCAGGGCGACTCGTGTCTCGTGCGAACAGGCATGAATCAGGAGTTCTTCAAGCATCGTCTAGCGCAGTCCCAAAACTTTGGCCGTGAGGTACAAGGGCAAACCCATGATCCCACTTTGCGTGCCTTCGATTCGTCTTACAAAGCTTCCTGCCTGGCCCTGAATGCCATAAGCCCCTGCTTTATCCATTGGGTCACCGCTTGCGACATAGGCACGAATCTCATGGTCACGAAGACGAGCGAACCACACCTTGGCGACCTCAGTGCGCACAAGGATACGCTCTGAGGTTTTTACACAAGCTACCGAGGTGATTACGCGATGCCTTCGTCCTGATAAATCGTGCAGCATGTGGATGGCTTCATCGGCGTCTTTGGGCTTGCCGAGAATCCGACTACCGAGGGCAACCGTGGTATCGGCAACTAGGATGGGCCGTTTCGGCAGGGCCTGCGCCTTCATGCGCGCAAGCGCGGCAAGTGCTTTTGCATGGACAACGCGTTTGACGTAATCGCCTGGTGATTCGCTGTCGCGATTCGCTTCGAGAGCTTCTGCATCTTCGTCGTCTTGCGGCAAAAGCAATGCTACCGAAACCGGCAAAAATTGTAGCAATTCAAGCCTTCTTGGGCTTTTTGATGCGAGATAAATCGGAAGGTCAGTCACAAGCTTTGTTAGGCGCGATGGTAGGGGTGTTGCTGAAGAATAGACCATGCGCGAAACAATTGCTCGGCAATAAGTACCTTTACAAGGCCATGTGGCAAGGTCATATGGGAGAGCCTTAAGACAAATCGGGCTTTATCGCGGATACTGGGATGCAAGCCATCTGCGCCGCCAATCACAAAGGCTGGCTCCTCGGCTTGTTCGTGCCATTGTTTGCATTGAGCGGCAAACTCAACCGAAGAAAGACTGCGGCCGCGTTCATCAAGTGCAACCATCAAAAATTTGCCGGTCTGAAGCGAAGTTTCAATACGCTGAGCCTCTTGCAGCATGCATTGGAGCGTCGAGCTATTTGATTTGCGGGGCTCAGCGCGAAGTTCGCGCCATTGGATTTGCCACTCCCTGGGCAAGCGCTCGCTGTATTGCTTACACGCCTCATCGATCCAAGAGGCAGGTTTATGCCCTACCGTTAATACGAGACTGCGCATCTGCTCATTAGCGGACAACACATGTCGGCATGGTCGGGTAGGTCACCAAGCGATTGTCTGGCAAGCCATGAGATTTGTTAAGCATCGCTTTCCTTGGCACGGCGGCTTGCCGTTGTGCCAAGTTTTATACGTACCGGTTTGTCACCCCAAATTTCTTCGAGCCGGTAATAGCTGCGAATTGCCGGCTGCATAATGTGTACGATGGCATCTCCCGCATCAACCAAGACCCATTCGCCAGTTGCCTCGCCTTCTACGGCAAGAATCTCGCCGCCAGCTGCTTTGACTTGTTGTGCAACACGCCATGCGAGTGCTTTCGTCTGGCGGTTTGAGGTACCGCTCGCGATCACAACCCGATCAAAAAGGTCACTTTGAGCACTGGTGTTATAGACTTTAATATCTTGTGCCTTGACATCCTCAAGCGCATCGACGATGACCCGCTGAAGTTTTCTTATATCCATATCGTTCCTTCAATGAGATCTTTGTGGATCCTGTTCTGAGTCTGCCAGGATCGGCCGATACAGCCCGTGTTGCTTAATATAGTCCAACAATGGCTCTCCGAGAAAACCTCGAAGTGCTTGTGCCTCGACATGGGCACCTAGGCGAGGCTCACTGAGCGTCGTCCATGTGGCAAGTTCTCGCCGCAGCAGCGTCGAGGAGATGGGCACGGGTGACATCGAAAAGAAAACGATGTGCCCGTGACTCTTCCAGGGCAGGTGATCGCAGCCGAACTGCTGAACGAGTTGTTCGACGGTTTCTGGCAGATCTTGAAGCCCAAAGCCTGGGCGACCTGTTACCCCAAGGTGCACATAATCGAGCAGCGCGTCATAGTGCTTCCAACTTGGCAAATTTCTAAGCTGATCCGCACCGATAATCATCACACGCCGCTTATCAGGATGATCTCGGGCCAACTCTTTCACGGTATCGATGCTGTAAGTGGGCTGTTCACTTGCCTCATAGCGCCTTATCTCGCGATCATCAATGTCAAAAAAAGAGCGATCAGAAGTCGACAGCAAGCTCGATAACATGGCCAGACGCTGCGCGGTGCTGGGGCGGTGTTGGAGGCTTTTGAGCTTTTCGGATTGCTTTTGCCAGGACTGTCCCGTTGGCATAAAACGGAGTTGATCAAGCCCAAGCGCAAGCCTGGCGGCATGTCCTAGCGCTAGATGACCAAGGTGTGGTGGGTCAAAACTGCCACCGAGCCAGCCCCAACTTGGTGAACCAATAGCAAGCCGGGTCAGACCCAATCCTTTGGCTTGATCAATTCGTACAACGATGCTTCGGGGCTGTCCGGCTCGGGACGCCAGTTGTAGCGCCACTTCACGATCGGGGGCATCGACATGAGGATCGATTCGGTTCTTCCCTGCGATTGCAGACCAAATAAGGTGCCGCGGTCAAACACCAAGTTGAATTCAACATACCGCCCGCGACGATAGGCCTGGAAGTCGCGCTCGCGCTCCCCATAGGCAGTGGACCGTCGCTTTTCGACAATTGGAACGTAGGCATCTAAAAACGAGTCGCCCACCGAACGAGTTAGCGCAAAGGCTTCTTCTAAGCTCGGTTCGCTTAAGTCGTCGAAAAAAATCCCGCCAACCCCGCGCGCTTCCTGCCGGTGTTTGAGAAAAAAATATTCGTCGCACCAGCGTTTGAAGCGAGGGTGCCATTGCTTACCAAAGGGATCGAGTGCGTTTTTGCATTGCAGGTGAAAGTGCCTGGCATCGTCTTCAAAACCGTAATAGGGCGTTAAGTCCATGCCGCCACCACACCAACCGTCGACGTCCCTATCCTGTTGGCTACTCGTGAATGTCATAAAAAGACGAACGTTCATGTGAACCGTTGGCACATAGGGATTACGTGGATGCAATACCAATGAAACGCCCATGGCTTCCCAGCGACGGCCGGCTAGTTCTGGCCGGTGCGCACTTGCCGAGGGCGGCAGTCGATCGCCCATGACGTGTGAGAAATTGCAGCCGCCGCGCTCAAATAATGCACCTTCCTCAATAACACGCGATATGCCGCCGCCGCCCTCAGGACGTTCCCACTGGTCAAGCGCGAAGGCCTGCCCATCGAGTGATTCGAGTGCTTGCACGATCCCTGATTGCAGTCCGACAAAGTAGTCCCTTGCCTGATCCATGATGCCTGTCATCGGCGTTTTATCCTATCTGAGCTATGAGCTTGTGCCATGGTTGCGGCGTGCACGCCAGGCAATGTCCTTGCGGTATTGTCCGCCATCGAGGTGGATTTGTGCCATGCTCTCATAGGCGTGTTGCTGAGCCAGCTTGATGCTGTCACCCATGCCGACTGCGCAAAGCACACGGCCACCACTGCTTAGCAGTGCACCGTCTCGCTCCTCAGTGCCTGCATGAAAAACCAGTCGATCAAGGCTTGCCGGGTCTGCGAGGCTACTTGCCTGACCGAGGCAGCCTGCAGCGCCCTTGTTTTGCAAACCGCCAATCGGGTCACCGACCCGCGGTGCTTGGGGGTAGCCCTGCGCTGCCAGAACAACGCCTACCGCGTGGCGCCGGTCCCATTGTGCTTCGATGTGATCGAGCTTTCCAGCGAGCGCTGCTTCAATCAAGTCCACCAGGTCACTTCGCAGCCTTGCCATAAGCGGTTGGGTTTCAGGATCGCCGAGGCGACAATTGAACTCAAGCACTTTGACCGTCTTTGTTGGGTCGATCATTAAGCCCGCATACAAAAAGCCCACATACCGACGACCTTCGGCCGCCATGCCTTTGACCGCCTTATTCATCACCTCACGCATCACAAAGGCATGAATATCGGGCGTGACAACAGGTGCGGGTGAGTAGGCTCCCATGCCTCCGGTATTCGGTCCGGTGTCAGCATCGCCCAGCCTTTTATGGTCCTGACTCGATGCGAGGGCGAGCACATGTTCACCATCAACCATCGCAATGAAGCTTGCCTCCTCGCCTTGTAAACAAGCCTCAATGACAACGCGAGCGCCGGCCTGACCAAAACTTTGGTCCTTGAGCATCCAGTCGATGGCTTGATGGGCGTCTTGAAGACTTTGGGCAACGACAACGCCTTTGCCGGCGGCTAATCCATCTGCCTTAATGACGATGGGGGCACCTTGCTCCTCGACGTAGCGGTGCGCCAAGTCCGGATCGGTAAAGGTGATAATCAGCGGTAGGAATACCAAATCGGGTCATGAACTGTTTGGCGAAATCCTTTGACGACTCAAGTTGAGCCGCTTCACGACTAGGGCCGAAGATGGCCAGTTTTCTCGATTGAAAATAATCGACAATACCCGCTGCAAGTGGTGCTTCGGGCCCGACCACGGTGAATCGAATGCCTTCTTGAATCGCGAAGTCTGCCAGGGCCACCTGATCGCTCAAAGCCAGGTTTTGAACCTTGGGTTCGTGCGCTGTTCCTCCATTGCCCGGAGCGACATAAACTTGTGTGACTTTAGCCGACTGCGCTAGTTTCCAAGCAATAGCGTGTTCGCGTCCGCCTGATCCAATCACCAGCAACTTCATGTTTCACCCATCGACGCATTGGTGTACACCTCTTGCACGTCATCAAGCGCTTCAAGCGCATCGAGTAGCTTTTGCATTTTCTCGGCGTCATCACCTTCGAGCGCGATTTCATTGTCGGGTTTCATAACAATCGCAGCAATCTCGCTTTTCAGGCCAGCCTTATCAAGTGCACGTCTTAGCGGTTCAAAGAGTCCTGGCTCGCACACAACTTCAATCGAGTCGTCATCACCGCGAATGACATCGTCGGCGCCTGAATCAAGTGCCACCTCGATGACCTTTTCTTCGGAGGTGCCAGGTGCAAATAGGATTTGGCCGCAATGGCGGAATTGAAAAGCCACTGAGCCGTCGGTGCCCAAATTGCCACCGAACTTTGAGAAGGCATGACGAACTTCGGCAACGGTTCGGGTCCGGTTATCAGTCATGCAGTCAACAATAATTGCTGCCCCCGCAATGCCATAACCTTCATAGCGAATCTCTTCGTAGTGAGCACCCTCCAAGCCGCCTGCACCGCGAGCAATCGCTCGTTGCACGGTATCCTTGGGCATATTGGCTTCAGAGGCCTTGTCCATCGCCAGTCGCAACCTAGGGTTGGTATCGCTATCGCTACCACCGATGCGCGCAGCTACGGTGATTTCCCGGATCAGCCGGGTAAAAAGTTTGCCGCGTTTGGCGTCTTGACGTCCCTTGCGGTGCTGAATATTGGCCCACTTCGAATGACCGGCCATGCTTGCCCTTGATCTTTAACGCCTGATGGCGCGACCCCGTGATTTTACACCGCAGCAAGAAAGTCAATCGGTCAAAAGGATGACCCTTCGGGATCATTCTCAGGAGGCAGTCCATGCAAAGCCGATTTCCCAGCTTTCTCATGTTGTGTGTTTTAACGCTGTTTATGCTTTTTCAACACGGTCTTGTTAAGTCCGCCGAGTCAGCCTCGCTGTCTGTCG
>Ga0255300_1000134_pt1 | contig 8370 bp, 6 predicted proteins | sample MistaT_7_FD_183676 | JGI IMG/M metagenome (GOLD analysis project Ga0255300, IMG submission 183676) | Metatranscriptome of freshwater microbial communities from Mississippi River, Louisiana, United States - Miss_Cont_RepA_8d (Metagenome... | ecosystem: Environmental > Aquatic > Freshwater > River ...
CCAAGACCGACCACAAAACTTGGCAAAGCCAGCGCAAGACTGGGACCTGCTCTACGCTTGATCTCTGAGGCGATGTCGCGCCCACTATCGGCCCGACCAAAATCGAAGACGAACATGCGCAAGGACGAATCGAAAAATAAGGTGTCAGTAAATCGGGCATAGCCCGAAGCATTTTCGTTATAGTAAAGAGGTCGATCATATCCACGCTCTGCCTTCCATTTGGCAATGGCATCGGGTGTAACGCGCTTGCCTCCAAGCTGCAATCGCGCCATATCGTCTGGCGAGCTCACCTGAAAAAAGAGCGCAAAGGTCGCAAGATTAATGCCGATTAACACTGCAAACGCATAGAGCAACTTGCGACTTAAAAACCTTAGCCACGGTGTGCTCATCGTCTCGTCTCGCGGGTCGGCATTAAATCTCCAGCACCTGCAAAGGCGGTCTGACGCTGACGCTTGCGCCAAGCATAGAAAGCCGGCGTCATGACAAGCGCAAGAATCGCAGCCATGATCCAGAGCGGCCAGCTAATCGGCTTATTCCAGGCCTGAGTAAGCTCGAGGCGACGTGTCGCGTCGATACGCAGATACTGGAGCTGATCACGAATAATATTTGAAGGCTTACCGTTATAAAGCCATTGGTGATAGGCGCCAGCGTATTCCTCAGACCATCCAAAGAGCATTGGCGCGTCGAGCTGCACAATGTGAATCATTTGCTTAATCAGCGCCGCTCTCTCGGGACCATCATCAAGATCCTTCATACGCTCAAACAAGCGATCAAAGGCAGGATTGATATAGTTTCCTGCATTTTCGCCGTCGTTTTTGGCTTTGGCATTAGGCCCATAGAGCAAGAACAGAAAGTTCTCAGGATCGGGATAGTCAGCCAGCCATCCCCAGAAGAAAAGCTGGGCAGCACCCTTTCGCATCTTGTCTTGAAAACGATTATAGTCTGTATTACGTACCTCAAGCTGTATGTTGAGTTTGGCAAATTGCTTAGACACCCAATCAATACGCGCCTGATAGCCTGGACCTACACCTTGCACATCATAATTAATCACGAGAGGTCGACCGGTTTTTCGATCGCGTCCTTCGGGGTAGCCTGCCTCGGCTAGCAAGCGCTTGGCCTCCTGGATATCGCGCCGTTTGGGTTTACCTGAATCATCCTTATAAACAATCGGATTGATCTTAACCAAGTCATCGCCAAAGACACCACGCACAACGGGCGACATATTAGGTTGCGCCCGATTATCTTCAAAGATTGCAACATACTCTTCGAAGTCAAAAGCTATGGATAAGGCATGGCGTAATTTCCTATTTCGTTCAGCCTCCTCCGGCGTTTTCCCAGCACCCACCACTGGATCAAGCCAATTAAATCCAAAATACCAAAATCCAACCTGGATCGTGTTGGGAAGTTGAATCTGACGTTCCTGTAGCGTTTTGGCTATAGCTGTTCCATCTTCGATCGATACCTGATAGCCAACACCAGGTTCACCACGTTCGAGTTGCGGCACATCGTAATAGCCTTGCATAAACTTAGCGTGGACCGAAGTACCCTCCTTTTCAATATAAGAAACCATCCGATCGATAAAGGGAGTCTTCTTGCCGCAGTCCTTTAAAAATCCTTTCGCTTCATCTTCGGGCTCACCTTCACAGGGATAGGGTTCACCGCGGTAATTTGGATTACGTTCGAGGACCATTCTAGCGTTTGGAACAAATTCGGTGAGTCTATAAGGCCCTGTGCCCACTGGCCATGTATCCAAGTTAAGGTTACGGCGCGACATCCCTGCTTGCGCATAAAACGCATCAACCTCCCAGGCAATCGGGGAGAAAAACGTCATCGCAAGCCAATATTTAAACTGGGGATACTTGCCAATGACTTTGATACGAAGCTTGTAGTCCGACAAGACCTCAACACCTTTGATATCGAATTTGCGAAAGTCAATCCAAGGCAAGTGACCGAAAACACCTGTCTCGCGAGGGCTCAGACCTTGCTTAAGTGTTTTATCGTAGGCTTTGATCGTTTCACCAAGCTCTTGTAAACCGAGGATTTTTTCGGATAAAAATCCAAAGGCTGGCGATTTGACGCGAGTCGTTGCTAGACGCTTGATTGCATAGGCATAGTCCTGGGCCAACAATTCTCGAGTGCCGGTCTCCGGAAAATCACCAGGCTTTGTTTTATTGGCCAGATCAGCCTCATGAAGCTTGTGGTACCTCAAAGCGCCCTGCTCGTCTCTTGCAAAAGCCGGATGAGCTTGCCAAAGGATCCCTGGCTTGATCTCCAAATCGAACCAGCTCTCAGCAATCGCATTGGCAGGCGCATCGGGCGCCAACAAAGCTCCCTGGTTACTGATGTAACTTAGCTTGGGAAGTGCGGTCAGCGTACGGGGCAGCAACTCATAGGGTCGTTTTAAATAGTGATACTTAAGCGGTGGCTCGTAAATTGCATAAGTCCATGGCGTCTCGTTATTAGAATAAGAAGAGGTTGGATCTAAATGTTTGGGCGTTTCCTGATACGAGGTAAACAAGACATTCTGACCTATCCATTCTTTTGGAATAGGCTCATTCGACGGACTACAGGCCGCGAGCATGATGCACGAGGCCATCATGAGCCAAAGCGAAATAAGTCGTTGGGCGCAGCTCACAGCCCCAAGCGCTCCTTTGATTGAAAGCCTCGAGGGACGGCACTCAACAGTTCGCGGGTATATGCATCTTGCGGATTGCTATAAATTGAATCAGCATGCCCCTGCTCGACCACGCGACCCTGATGCATGACGATTAACTCATCGGCCATATAACGAACAACGCCCAGGTCGTGCGAAATAAACAAATAACTCAGCGAAAGTTCACGTTGCAGATCTTTGAGCAAATTCAAGACCTGCGCCTGTACCGACACATCAAGCGCTGAGACCGCCTCATCGCAGACAATCACATCAGGCGACAAAGCCAAGCAACGTGCAATCGCTATCCGCTGCCTTTGCCCGCCTGAGAATTCATGCGGGTATCGATTGACTGCAGCAGCAGGCAAGCCCACCCGATCAAGTAAGTCCATGAGCTTTGACTCGCGATCCGATGCGCTCGATCCAATGCCATGTAGGAGCATGGGCTCACTTAAGATTTGTCCAACCGTAAACCTCGGATTGAGTGATGCATAAGGGTTTTGGAAAACGATTTGTAAGCGCCGCTTCAGTGGCATGAAGGCGGCTTCGCTCATTGTTCTTAGGTCTTGGCCCTCGAAGAGGATTTGTCCCGATGTTGCCTGATGCAGGCGCACCGCACAAAGACCTGCTGTGGTCTTTCCTGATCCGGACTCACCGACAATGCCTAAGGTCTTGCCTTTCATTAAGCGAAAGGACACATTATCGACAGCAACCACATCATCACGCCGCCACAAACCGATCTTTCGCGGGAACACCTTTCTCAGGCCCTTCACTTCAAGAATCGGTTCAACCGTTGGTATTGATGCAGCTGCTGATGTAGGCTGAGCTTTCGATATAGTTTGTATTGATAGGGGCTGAGCTGTTGATACAGGCTGCGCATCTTGATCCACATCATCCCGCAATGGGAGCACCGACGCATCCCAATCGTCGATCGTCAGCAATCGAGCGCGGGGCATGTCGGGGTCGGGTCTGCAATGAATCAAGGCCTTGGTATAAACATCCTGGGCTTGGGTAAAGATCTGCTCAGCCGAACCCGCCTCACGAATCTCTCCATGCCGCATCACCACGACTTCGTCGGCAAACTCTCCAACCAAGCCTAAGTCATGGGTTATGAAGAGAATCGACATGCGCCTGCTTCGCTTGAGACGCAATAACAATTCTAGAATTTGACGTTGAATCGTGACGTCAAGCGCAGTGGTGGGCTCATCGGCAATCAACAACTCAGGACTACAAGCTATGGCCATAGCAATCATGACCCTTTGTTGTTGCCCGCCCGATAACTCATGCGGATAAGCGTGCAGCCGGCGGCTTGGCTCGGGAATGCCAACCTCTTCGAGCAAGGCCTGTGCAGCAGCCATGGCCTGCGATTGAGATTGACCTTCATGGATCCGAAGCATCTCAGCTAGCTGATAGCCAACGGTATAAACCGGATTGAGCGAGCTCATAGGATCCTGAAAAATCATAGCGATCTGGCGGCCGCGGATTTGTCGCCATGCGCTTGAACTCAATCCAAGAAGTGACTGACCTTTAAACCGTATGAGCGAAGCCGGATCAATCTGGGTACTGCGGGGTGGCAACAAACCCATAATGGCAAGTGAACTCACCGACTTACCGCTCCCCGACTCGCCAACCACAGCGAGAATGCGCTCAGGAGCCAGCTTAAAGCTCACACGCTTGACCGCGTGGACTAAGTGACCGTCTGCGCTCTTGAATCGGACACCAAGATTCTCAACGTCGAGAAGCGCGACTTCCTTCGAGGCAGGAACTTGACTGGGCACAATCATTGGCTTTGATCGATCGCTAGTGGGTAAGTTTCGGATCCAAGGCATCACGCAATGCATCGGTAAGCAAGGATAGTGCCGTCACAAAAAGCCCCATGGCAAAAGTTGCAGCAGCGAGTTGCCACCAAATACCGAGCAAAAGGTCATTTTGCGCTTCGGTGAGCATGGTTCCCCAAGAGACGCCATCGACAGGAACACCAAAGCCTAAGAAGGAGAGAATCACCTCGGCCTTGATACATGAGACGGTCAAGAGCGAAAACTGAACCAAGATCACATGACTGACATTGGGTAGCACATGAATGAACATACGCCGCAAGGGCGAGGCGCCAATGGCATAAGCTGCACGGACATAATCGCGCTCACGATGCTTTAAATACTCGCCCCGAACGAGGCGATAAACGCCGGTCCAACCGGTAACGCCAAGAATGATCACGACTGATAAAACACCCTTTGAGTCAAGCACCGCAGCAATGGCAAGAATAAGCAAAATACCTGGTATAGCGTTAAATACGTTATAAATCCAATTGCTTATGTCGTCGACCCAACCGCCATACCAACCAGAAAATGCCCCAAGTAAACTCCCAATAAGAGTCGCCATTAATGCTGCGCAAAGCCCAACCAGGATGCTTGTCTCTGCTCCCTTGATGGTCTTATCAAGCACATCTCGCCCCCACTTGTCCGCGCCCCATGGAGTGGATTGAGCACGCTCAGCCATTGGAACGATACGCTGCTGACCGAGCTTTTTGCTTGCCGCAGCAAATTCGTTAGCTATAGGATCTTGAACATCTGTCGGAGACGGTGAGATTCGGCTTTGAAGCGTACTGTAAGCACCAATTTGCCTCATCTCCGATTCAATAGGATCCACGACATCAGTTAGCGTTGGGGTGTTTGCCTGTTGCTTATTCGACAAGGCAGCCTTGTCCAAACCCGAACGACTCGAAGCCCCTCCTATAGGCTCTGAAGGCTGCTTCTTAAACCAATGCGGCGGCGCATGGCCAATCGCTACCTCGGCACTCCATTGCGAGGCCACAAGACCGAGCAAACTCGCAAGCACCAGCAATAATCCCAACACCACAAGCACGGCGCTTGTCACGCCGACACGATCGGCAAGGAAACGATTAAATGCAAGCGTCCAAACGCCCTTGCCTTGCTCAGCAAGCGCGTTCATCGCAATTGAATCCTCGGATCGGCAACGCGATACAGCAAGTCACCGATGAGATTAAAAACCATGGTTGCAAGTGCAACATATACGGTCACGGCCTTGATCACTGGAAAATCGCTGCGCTCGACAGCCAAGATAATCTCGCGACCCACACCGGGGATACCGAAAAATCGTTCGAGCAAAAATGCACCAAGCAATAAGCCAGGCAAATTAGAAATGACAAAGGTAATGACAGGAATCATCGCATTACGCAGCACATGGATAAACATAACCCTTGCCTCATTCATGCCCTTCGCTCTTGCTGTCCGCACATAGTCCTGATCGATCTCATCAAGTATGAAGCTCCGAAATAGGCGGGTGTTAGGTGCAATACTCACCACTAAACCGAGCAAGATAGGCAAGGGTGCGTACACCAATAGGTTTGTAGTGAATGACTCTCCCCAGCCCTGTACGGGAAACCAGTTAAGTCGGTAGGCGAGCAAATACTGTCCGACAATAATAAATACAAGAATACTGATCGACATGCCTGTTGTGCAAAGAATCATGACACTTCGATCAATCCAAGATCCTCGCACCCACGATACGGCCACAGCAATGACCACGCCGATGATGGTTTCAATGATCAACAAAGGACCGACCACCGTCAGCGATGCGGGTAATCGTGTAGCAAAAATTTGAGAAACTTTTTCGCCAGTGGTCCAACTGCTGCCAAAGTCGAAGCTGAGCACCTGCTTAACAAAAATGAGCAATTGCACCCATATCGGCTCGTCAAGGCCGAGTTCTTTGCGAATACTTGCGATTTGCTCCTGGCTTGAAAACAAACCAGCAAGCACATAAGCAGGGTCGCCACCAACCCAGTTGAATAGGAAAAACACCAATAAGATGACCCCAGCCATGGTTGGCACCATCTGCCACAGCCTTCGAATGACATAAGCGGCCATCGTTAACGCTTACGAATATCCATCAGGTGAAAGTCTGAAAGCAGCAAAGGATGCTTGCGGTAACCTTCAACCCAGGGATGGTGCAAACGGGTAGCAATCGAGGTTGAGCTAAGGCCTAAAACCCCGTAAACCTCCATCAATCGATACATATTATGCAACACTCGTGTCCGCTCTGGCCCGTCAGGCAAACGCTTTAAATCCTCAAAATACTGGTCGTATTCTTTTGATTCGAAGCAAGCATAATTGTTTTGCCCAATCGTCTTCGACGACAAAAGCTTCATGACAAACTCTGATTCGGAGGAACGCGTCCAGCCAAGTGCCCAGGAGGGGATCGCACATTGTTTACCCTGCTTCAATAGTTCGGGAAACTTATCCTTCTTGACCTCAAGGCGAATACCGATCCGATCCATCGATCGCTTCCACAGCTCATCGCGCTCTCTATCAATCGAATTGGTCGTTGAATAAATGGTAAATACAAGCGGTTTGCCGTCAGGCATGCTCCGATAACCATCGGCACCCTTACGATAGTTAAATTGATCGAGCAGCGCATTTGCGAGACCGGGATCATAGCGAACAATGCTCCGATAATTAGGATCGTGGCCTGGAATAACGGGTGCGACCATTTGCTCCGCTTTGACCGCTTGATTCTTTCTAATCACCCTGATCTCTTCATCGACGTCGTAGCCCAAAATAATGGCTCTACGAAGCGCGATCTTTTCCTTGCTGTAGCCTCCGATTACCGGATCTTTTAAATTAAAGAATTGATAACGTATATCAGGCTCAACCGACCGATACATGCCGACATGCTGCTCCGTCCAACTTGGAAGCAAGCGATTATTCGCATCCAGTGCCTTTTCGATAAAGGAAGGCGGAACCGCAATGCTGTCGATCGACTTACTGCTAAAAGCAAGCCATGTTGATTGCGGCTCCTCGATGATGCTAATTTCAACCTTGCCGATTTGAGGCATCTTTCGCCCTTTCATTTGGGCGGCTACGCGCTTATCAGCCTCATCGTCGGCTGAAGCCTCAAAATCCCATGTAAAGGCTGGGAAATCCGGATTAGCAGCCAAAATAATTTTGGAGCCGCGGATCCACTTTTCGATCTTGTAGGGGCCGGTTCCAACCGGATTTGACATGACCGCCTCATGGCCATAATGCTCGACGACTTCGCGAGCCATACCGCCAGCATAAGGATTGGCAAGAAGGGTTAAAAAAGTTTCGTTCTCTTCGTATGAGTTTTATGCGCAAGCTATATCGATCTAAAACCTGAATACCTGGAATATCTGCGTCATAGTCAAAGCGACCCGAACTCACTGCCGCACGATTCGCTTCGGCAAATCCTAAGATCTTGTCTTCGAGATCCGATAACTGTGGCGATCGACTTTTTGGATCAGCGTGGCGTTTCAATGTGTAGGCAAAGTCATACGCCGTTAATTCGCGACGTTTACCCTTGAAAGCAGCATCAGGTGTAAAAAGTAGGCCCTTTCTAATCCGAAAGGTATAAGTCGTACCGTCTTCGCTGACCTCTGGCATAGTTTCGGCCGCATAGGGCACGAGCTTTGCGGGCTTTGCCATCCAGTCCCACGTCACCAGGGTGTGAAAAAGCGCATGGGTAATCGTATTCGAATAAAGATCATTGACCCGAACGGGATCAAACCCTGACTCCGCAATTGGGAACGCAATTCTTAAGACCTTTGCGGGATCAGCCGGATTCGAAGCCGCCAGCGCGCTAGTGGGCGAAAGCATTTGTAAGCAGCCCATCAACATAAAAAGCCATCCAAGAAGTCGACTTTGAATGATCAGAGGTCGGCGAAAGCCATGTCTTGCCAAGTGAAC
>Ga0255300_1000157_pt1 | contig 7939 bp, 17 predicted proteins | sample MistaT_7_FD_183676 | JGI IMG/M metagenome (GOLD analysis project Ga0255300, IMG submission 183676) | Metatranscriptome of freshwater microbial communities from Mississippi River, Louisiana, United States - Miss_Cont_RepA_8d (Metagenome... | ecosystem: Environmental > Aquatic > Freshwater > River ...
ACCTTCCAGGCCGACCGCGATGCCGTAGGCCTGGAAGGCCGCCAGAACGACGGTGCCGTAGCGGGTGTACTGGTTGATCTTCTTGCGACCCGCCTCGCCTTCCTTCTTCAGCGCCTCGAGTGTCGGCACCACGTAGCCCATGAGCTGCATGATGATCGACGCCGAGATGTAGGGCGTGATGCCCAGCGCGAAGACGGCAAAGCGCTGCAGCGCGCCGCCGGAGAACATGTTGAACAGGTTCAACACGCCGCCGGCGTTGCTCTTGAAGAGCTGCTGCAACTGGTTCGGGTCGATGCCCGGGACCGGGATGTGGCCGCCGATGCGATACACCACCAGGGCCAGCACCAGAAAGACCAGTCGGCGACGCAGGTCGCCGAACTTGCCACTCTTGGCCAGCTGGTTTGCCGAGGTTGCCAAAACGCGGGTCCTTCAGCAGGAACGATCAGGCCAGCGAGCCGCCGGCCGCTTCGATGGCGGCCTTGGCGCCGGCGGTTGCGCCGATGCCCTTGAGCACCACCTTGCGGGTGATGGCGCCGCTCTTGATGACCTTCACGTTGCGAACCAGCTCTGCCACCAGGCCAGCGGCCTTGAGCATCAGCAGATCCACTTCGTCCTGGCCCAGCAGCTCGAGCGCCGTCAGGCTGATCTCGCCGTTGAACTTCAGGTTGTGCGACTTGAAGCCACGCTTGGGCAGGCGACGCTGCAGCGGCATCTGGCCGCCTTCGAAGCCCACCTTGTGGTAGCCACCGGCACGCGACTTCTGGCCCTTGTGGCCACGGCCTGCGGTCTTGCCCAGGCCCGAGCCGATGCCGCGACCGACGCGGCGGCGCGGCTTCTTGGAGCCAGCGCCGGGCTTGATGGTGTTCAGTTCCATGATTGTCCTCTTGATGCGGCGGGCGCTTTACAGCACCTGCACCAGGTAGGCGATCTTGTTGATCATGCCGCGCACCGCGGGCGTGTCCTCGAGCTCGCTGACGCTGTTCATGCGACGCAGGCCCAGACCACGCACCGTGTCACGGTGCGACTGCTTGCAGCCGATCGGGCTCTTGACGAGCTTGACCTTCAGGGTTTTCTTGTCCGACATGGAGTTCTCCGTCGCAGTCGAATCAGTTGAAGAGGTCTTCAACCGACTTGCCGCGCTTGGCCGCCACTTCGGACGGCGTGGTCGAGCGGCGCAGGGCGTCCAGCGTGGCACGAACCATGTTGTACGGGTTGGTCGAACCGAGGCTCTTGGCCACGATGTCGGTCACGCCCATCACCTCGAACACGGCGCGCATCGGGCCGCCGGCGATGATGCCGGTACCAGCCGGCGCAGGGGCCAGCAGCACCTTGGCAGCGCCGTGCTCACCGCGCACGTTGTGGTGCACGGTGCCGTTCTTCAGGGCCACCTTGAACATGCCGCGGCGGGCCGATTCCATGGCCTTCTGCACCGACACCGGCACTTCCTTGGCCTTGCCCTTGCCCATGCCGATGCGGCCATCGCCGTCACCAACCACGGTCAGCGCCGCGAAGCTCAGCGTGCGGCCGCCCTTGACGACCTTGGTGACGCGGTTGACCGCGATCATCTTTTCCTTCAGGCCGTCGTCGTTGCCTTCGGCCTGGGCGCGGGGAGTGAACTTTGCCATTTGCTTGATTCCTTATCGCCGCATCAGAACTGCAGGCCGGCTTCGCGAGCCGCCTCGGCCAGCGCCTTCACGCGACCGTGGTAAGCAAAACCAGCGCGATCGAAGGCAACCTTCTCGACGCCGGCGGCCTTGGCCTTCTCGGCAATGCGCTTGCCCACCAGCACGGCGGCAGCGGTGTTGCCACCCTTGTCCTTGCCGATCTGCTCGCGCACTTCCTTCTCGACCGTAGAGGCCGAGGCCAGCACCTTGGCACCGTCGCCGGTGGTGACACTGGCGTAGATGTGCAGGTTGGTGCGGAAAACGGTCAGTCGCACGGCGCCTTGATCGGCGATGCGGGCGCGGGTCTGACGAGCGCGACGAAGGCGCTGTTCCTTCTTGTTCAGCATGATCAGACCCTCACTTCTTCTTGGTTTCCTTGATCACCACGCGCTCATCGGCGTAGCGGATGCCCTTGCCCTTGTAAGGCTCGGGGGGACGGATGGCGCGCACTTCGGCGGCGATCTGGCCCACGACCTGGCGGTCGGCACCCTTGATCAGGATTTCGGTCTGGCTCGGGGTCTCGACCTTGATGCCGGCGGGCATGTCCTTGACCACCGGATGCGAGAAACCAATCTGCAGGTTCAGCTTGGTGCCCTGGGCTTGCGCGCGGTAACCCACGCCGACCAGGTTCAGCTTCTTCTCGAAGCCCTTGCTGACACCCGTGACCATGTTGTTGAGCAGCGCACGCATCGTGCCGCTCATGGCATTGGCCTCGGCGCTGTCATTGGCCGGAGCCAGCTTCAGCACCGCACCATCCTTCTCGATGGTGACCAGCGAATTGGCCGAACGGCTGAGGGTGCCGTTGGCGCCCTTGACCGTGATTTGATCGGCCGAGATCTGCACGTCCACACCCTGCGGGACGGCGATCGGCATCTTTCCAACGCGGGACATTGTTGCCTCTCCTTCGTCCGTCAGGCCACGTAGCACAGGACTTCGCCGCCGACGCCCGACTGGCGCGCCTTGCGGTCGGTCATCACGCCCTTCGGCGTGGTGACGATGGCCACGCCCAGGCCGTTCATGACCTGGGGAATCTCGTCGCGGCCCTTGTAGATGCGCAGGCCGGGACGGCTGACGCGCTCGATGCGCTCGATGACGGGGCGGCCGGCGTAGTACTTCAACGCCACTTCCAGCTCGCTCTTGCCACCGTCGGCGTTGATCTTGAAACCGTCGATGTAGCCCTCGTCCTTCAGGACTTGGGCGATTGCCACCTTCAGCTTCGACGAGGGCATCACGACGACAGCCTTCTGCACCATCTGCGCATTGCGGATGCGCGTCAGCATGTCGGCGATCGGATCACTCATGCTCATTGCGATATCTCCTGCTCGTGCCCGCGCTTACCAGCTGGCCTTGGTCACGCCCGGGATGTCGCCCTTGAAGGCGAGCTCACGGATCTTCATGCGGCCCAGGCCGAACGTACGGAACACGCCGTTGGGACGACCGGTCAGTTCGCAGCGATTGCGCAGACGGGTCGGGTTGGCGTTGCGGGGCAGCTTCTGCAGCTCCAGGCGGGCGAGGTAACGTTCCTCGTCCGACTTCTTGCTGTCGGCGATGATGGCCTTCAGCTCGGCGTACTTCTTCGCGTACTTGGCGACCAGCTTCTCGCGCTTTTCTTCACGCTGCTTGAGGGAAAGTTTGGCCACAAAGCACCTCAGTTCTTGAACGGGAAGCGGAAGGCAGCCAGCAGCGCCTTGCACTCTTCGTCGGTCTTGGCGGTGGTGGTGAAGCTGATGTTCAGGCCACGCAGCGCGTCGATCTTGTCGTACTCGATCTCGGGGAAGATGATCTGTTCCTTGACGCCGACGTTGTAGTTGCCGCGGCCATCGAACGAACGACCCGAGATGCCGCGGAAGTCACGCACGCGCGGCAGCGCGATGGTGACGAAGCGGTCGAGGAATTCGAACATGCGCACACCGCGCAGGGTCACCATGCAGCCGATGGGCAGGTTCTCGCGGATCTTGAAGCCCGCGATGGCCTTGCGGCTCTTGGTCACCACCGGCTTCTGGCCGGCGATCTTGGTCAGGTCGCCAACGGCGTGATCCATGACCTTCTTGTCAGCCACCGCCTCGCTCACACCCATGTTGAGCGTGATCTTGGTCAGGCGCGGGACTTCCATCACCGACTTGTAGCCGAACTTGGCGGTCAGGTCAGGAACGACCTTCTCGCGGTAAAACTGTTGCAGACGAGCCATGAGGAACCTCGTTACGCCTTGATCTCTTCGCCGTTGGACTTGAAGACGCGGACCTTCTTGCCGTCGGCCAGCACCTTGATGCCCACGCGATCACCCTTGCCAGTGGCCGGGTTGAAGATCGCGACGTTGGATTGGTGAATGGGCATGGTCTTGTCGACCACACCACCCGTCGTGCCCTTCATGGGGTTGGGCTTGACGTGCTTCTTCACCACGTTGACACCCTCGACGACGATCTTTTCCTCGTCGACGCGCAGCGTCACGGTGCCGCGCTTGCCCTTGTCGCGACCCGTGGTCACGATGACCTGGTCGCCCTTGCGAATCTTGTTCATGGCTTGAAGTCCTTTGACCTGCGCGCGTTACAGCACTTCAGGTGCCAGCGACACGATCTTCATGAAGCGCTCGGTACGCAGTTCACGCGTCACCGGGCCGAAGATACGGGTGCCGATCGGCTCGAGCTTGCCGTTCAGCAGCACGGCGGCATTGCCGTCGAACTTGATCAGCGAGCCATCCTGGCGGCGCACGCCCTTGGCGGTACGCACCACCACTGCGCTGTAGACCTCGCCCTTCTTGACGCGGCCACGCGGAGCGGCTTCCTTGATCGACACCTTGATGATGTCGCCGATGCCGGCATAACGGCGCTTGGAACCACCGAGCACCTTGATGCACATGACGGACTTCGCGCCCGTGTTGTCAGCGACGTCGAGTCGCGATTGCATTTGGATCATGTGTGTCCCCAACTTGATCCGCAAACCCCTGGCACTTGGCGCGCCTTCGGCAAGCAGATCAGTCTTGGGCCCGTCATCACCTGCAGAAGCACCCGCAGGCTTTGGTTGGGCGGATCCGCCTGGGCCCCGATACGCGAAAGCGCACGGCACACCAAGCGGCGAAGCTGCTGATTATGGCAGCGCAGCAATGGCCGTGTCAAGCGGCCATTGCAATTCTTCTTTCGGGCTGGCGCGAGACCGCTCAGCCCTTGAGCTGCCGGGCCTGGGCCAGCAGGGTGGCTGCGTCCGACACCTCGAACTTGCCGGGGCCCTCGACGTTCAGCGTCTTGACCACACCATCGACGACCAGCATCGAATAGCGGTTGCTGCGCAGGCCCAGGCCGCGTGCGGCCAGGTCCAGCGTGAGACCGGTGGCGCGGGCGAAATCGGCACTGCCATCGGCCATCATGCGCACCTTGCCTGCCGTCTGCTGCTCGCGGCCCCAGGCACCCATCACGAATGCATCGTTGACGCTGACGCACCAGATCTCGTCGACGCCCGCGGCACGCAGCGCGTCGGCCTGCTCCACGTAACCCGGCACATGCTTGGCCGAACAGGTGGGCGTGAAGGCGCCCGGCAGCGCGAACAGCGCGATGGTCTTGCCGGCCGTGGCCTTGGCGATGTCAAACGGGTTGGGACCGATCGAGCAGCCCTCGCCCTCGACTTCCACAAACTCGAACAGGGTGCCGGCAGGCAGCTTGTCGCCAACTTGGATCATCGGTGTCTCCTGGAATGTGAAAGGCCATCGCCAAACGACGACGGCCGGAACGCCAGTATCCCAGCGTTCCGGCCGTTCAGGCCTCAGGGCGGAGGCGATGCCCCCGCGCCGTTTACGGCTTAGACCAGGCCAGCCTTGGCCACCAGACGGGTCACCGTCCAGTTCTTGGTCTTGCTCAGCGGACGGCTCTCGGCGATCTCGACGGTGTCACCCATCTTGTACTCGCCGTTCTCGTCATGCGCGTGGTACTTGCGCGACTGGCCGACGATCTTGCCGTAGAGCTCGTGCTTGACACGGCTCTCGACCAGGACGGTGACGGTCTTGGCGCGCTTGTCGCTGACAACGCGACCGATGAGGGTGCGCGTGTTCTTCTGGGCTTCGCTCACTTGGCGGCTCCCTTCTTCTTCTCGGCCAGGATGGTCTTGGCGCGCGCGATGTCACGACGGGTCTTGCCCAGCTGAGACGTGTTGTTCAGCTGTTGGGTACCCTTCTGCATGCGCAGGCCGAAGTGGGCCTTCAGGAGGTCGGTGACCTCCTTCTCGAGGCCGGCGACGTCCTTCGCGCGGAGATCGGATGCTTTGGTCATGGTGGTCTCCGTGATCACGTGCCGACGTGGCGCGCGACGAAGGTGCAGCGCAGCGGCAGCTTGGCAGCGGCCAGCGTGAAGGCCTCGCGGGCCAGCGCTTCGGGGACGCCGTTGATCTCGTACAGCACCTTGCCCGGCACGATCTCGGCCACGTAGTACTCGGGGTTGCCCTTGCCGTTGCCCATACGGACTTCGGCCGGCTTCTGCGAGATCGGCTTGTCGGGGAAGATGCGGATGAAGATGCGGCCACCGCGCTTGATGTGGCGCGAGATGGCACGACGGGCGGCTTCGATCTGGCGGGCCGTGATGCGGCCGCGCTCGGTGGCCTTCAGGCCGAAGTCACCGAACGACACGTTGGCGCCACGGGTGGCGACGCCGGTGTTGCGGCCCTTCTGTTCCTTGCGGTACTTGCGACGTGCTGGTTGCAGCATGTTCTCAACTCCTTAGGCGGCGCCACCGGGCGCGACCTTGCGGACGCGCTTGACGGCGGGCTGGCCTGCACCGGCGTCGGCCGGACGGGCATCGCTGCGGGGGCCGCGACGATCAGCACCCGGGGCACCCGGACGCGGACCGCGGCGCGGACGGCGCTCTTCTTCCTGGGCCTGGGGCTGCTGGGCGCCCGGCGCGTCACCGCGGCCGAGGTTGTCGCCACGGTAGACCCACACCTTGACGCCGATGACGCCGTAGGTGGTCTTGGCTTCGGAGAAGCCGTAGTCGATGTCGGCGCGCAGCGTGTGCAGCGGCACGCGACCTTCGCGGTACCACTCGGTGCGGGCGATTTCGATGCCGTTCAGGCGGCCGGCGCTCATGATCTTGATGCCCTGGGCGCCCAGGCGCATCGCGTTCTGCATCGCGCGCTTCATGGCGCGGCGGAACATGATGCGCTTTTCCAGCTGCTGGGTGATCGAGTCGGCGATCAGCTGAGCATCGATTTCCGGCTTGCGGATTTCTTCGATGTTCACGGCCACCGGCACGCCCAGACGCTTGGTCAGTTCGGCCTTCAGGTTCTCGATGTCCTCGCCCTTCTTGCCGATCACCACACCCGGACGCGCCGAGAAGATGGTGATGCGGGCGTTCTTGGCGGGGCGCTCGATCAGGATGCGCGAGACCGCGGCATTCTTGAGCTTCTTCTTGAGGAACTCACGCACCTCGAGGTCTTCGGCCAGCATGCCCGCGAAGTTGCGGTTCGATGCGTACCAGCGCGAAGCCCAGGCACGGGTCACCGCCAGGCGGAAGCCGGTCGGATGGATCTTCTGTCCCATGTTCTTCCCTCAGCCTTTCAGTTGCCGACCGTCACATAGATGTGACAGGTGGGCTTGCTGATGCGGTTACCGCGGCCCTTCGCACGGGCGGCGAAGCGCTTGAGCGTGGCACCCTGCTCGACGTAGATGGTCTTGACCTTCAGTTCGTCGATGTCGGCACCGTCGTTGTGCTCGGCGTTGGCGATGGCCGACTCCAGAGCCTTCTTCACGATGCCGGCGGCCTTCTTCTGCGTGAAGGTCAGGATGTTCAGGGCCTGGTCCACCTTCTTGCCACGGATCAGGTCGGCCACGAGGCGACCCTTGTCCACGGAGAGGCGAACGCCACGAACGACTGCTTTCGTTTCCATCGTCGTGACTCCCTTACTTCTTGGCCTTCTTGTCCGCCGGGTGACCCTTGAACGTGCGGGTCAGGGCGAACTCGCCGAGCTTGTGGCCGACCATCTGGTCGGTCACGTACACGGGCACGTGCTGCTTGCCGTTGTGCACGGCGATCGTCAGACCGATGAAATCGGGCAGGATCGTCGAGCGACGCGACCAGGTCTTGATCGGCTTCTTGTCCTTGGTGGCCACGGCCTTCTCGGCCTTGGCCAGCAGGTGGTGGTCCACGAACGGACCCTTCTTGAGCGAACGAGTCATGTTCAGTGCCCCTTACTTCTTGCGACGCGAGACGATCATGTCTTGATCGGCTTCTTGTCCTTGGTGGCCACGGCCTTCTCGGCCTTGGCCAGCAGGTGGTGGTCCACGAACGGACCCTTCT
>Ga0255300_1000167_pt1 | contig 7706 bp, 8 predicted proteins | sample MistaT_7_FD_183676 | JGI IMG/M metagenome (GOLD analysis project Ga0255300, IMG submission 183676) | Metatranscriptome of freshwater microbial communities from Mississippi River, Louisiana, United States - Miss_Cont_RepA_8d (Metagenome... | ecosystem: Environmental > Aquatic > Freshwater > River ...
AGCACGGCCGCATCGACATCCTGGTCAACAGCGCCGGCATCAATGTGCCGCGGCGCAGCCTGCAGGTGCTGAGCACCAGCGATTGGGACACCGTGGTCGACATCAACCTCTCGGGTCTGTTCTACGGTGTCCATGCCGTGCTGCCGGTGATGCGCCAGCAAGGTGGCGGCCTGATCGTCAATGTGTCGTCCTGGGCCGGGCTGTACGCCAGCAAGATGACCGGCGCCGTCTACAACACCACCAAGCGCGCGGTGCTGGCACTGACTGAGTCCATCAACATGGAAGAATGCACGCACGGCATCCGGGCCACCTCCCTGCTGCCCGGAGAGGTGGCCACCCCCATCCTCGACAAACGGCCGGTCCCGCCGTCGAAAGAAGTGCGCGAGCGGATGGTGCAACCCGAAGACATGGGCCGCGCCATCCTGTTCCTGGCGCAAATGCCGGCACGCACCTGCATCAATGAGCTGGTGATTTCGCCAACCCACAACAGGTTCTACACCGGCGAACTTTGAAGGTCCCGACCGGGGCGCCGGCACTGCCGCGGCCCCCTGGCCGCCTTCCCGTAAACTTGGCGTCCATGACGACCACCAGCCCCCGCCCCGTCCGCAGCCAATACGAAGACTTCATGCGCCATGTGTATACGAATGGCGTACAAAAAGGCGACCGCACCGGCACCGGCACGCGCAGCGTGTTCGGCCACCAGATGCGCTTTGACCTTCAGGAGGGTTTCCCGCTGGTCACGACCAAGAAGGTTTTCCTCAAGGCCATCATCGTCGAGCTGCTGTGGTTCCTGCGCGGTGACAGCAATGTCAAATGGCTGCAGGAACGCGGCTGCACCATCTGGGACGAATGGGCGCGCGAAGACGGCTCCCTGGGTCCGGTCTATGGCGTGCAGTGGCGCAGCTGGCCCACGCCGGGCGGTGGCCACATCGACCAGATCCAGCAGGTGATGGACACGCTCAAAAACAACCCGGACTCGCGCCGCATCATCGTGAGTGCCTGGAACGTGGCCGAACTCGACCAGATGGCGCTCATGCCCTGCCATGCCTTCTTCCAGTTCTACGTGGCCCCCCCGCAAAAGGCGGGTGACAAGCCCAAGCTCAGCTGCCAGCTGTATCAGCGCAGCGCAGACATTTTTCTGGGCGTGCCCTTCAACATCGCCAGCTATGCGCTGCTGACCCACATGATCGCGCAGCAGTGCGACATGGATGTGGGCGACTTCATCTGGACGGGTGGCGACTGCCATATCTACTCGAATCACCACGAACAGGTGGAGCTGCAGCTGAGCCGCCAGCCCTTTGCCTACCCGACGCTGAACATCAAGCGCAAACCCGCCTCCATCTTCGACTATGAATACGAAGACTTCGAGGTCACGGGCTATGAATGCCATCCCGCCATCAAGGCACCGGTGGCGGTTTGATGAAGCTGCACCTGATTTATGCCCGCGCCCGCAACGGCGTGATCGGCAAGGACAACCAGATGCCCTGGCACCTGCCCGAAGACCTGGCGCATTTCAAGCGCGTCACCCTGGGCCAGCCCGTCATCATGGGCCGCAAGACCTGGGACTCGCTGCCACCGAAATTCCGCCCCCTGCCCGGCCGTCTCAACATCGTCGTCACCCGTCAGACCGACTGGCGCTCCGAGGGCGCACTGCGCGCCGGTTCGATCGAGGAAGCGATGCGCCTGTGCGGCGATGCACCCGACGCCTGGATCATGGGCGGTGCCGACATCTACCGACAGGCCGAGCCACTGGCCAGCACCGCGGTGGTGACCGAGATCGACGCCGACTTCGAGGGCGACGCCTTCGCGCCCAAGCTGTCACCCAAGTGGCGTGAAGTGCAACGAGAATCGCACACGGCGGCCAACGGCCTGCCCTTCAGCTTTGTGACCTACCAGCAATAAATCCCGGGAGACCTTCATGTCCGGACACGGCTTTCATGTGCATGGCCCGCACGACCACGAACTCGAACACGCCGCCCAAGGCCACGGTGGCGAGCACACCAACTCGATCGCCATGTTCACCGCCATCATCGCCACAGTGGGTGCCCTGTTTGGCTACATGGGCGGCGCCACGCAGGCCAACGCCGGGCTTTACAAGAACAACGCGGCCATCAAAAAGACCGAAGCCTCCAACCAGTGGAATTACTACCAGGCCAAGAGCAGCAAGCAGAACCTGAGCGAGCTGGCGCTGGAACTGGCCCCGCCAGCCAAAAAAGACTTCTACCAGGACGAGATCAAGCGCTACAAGGGCGAAAAGGCCGAGATCAAGGCCGCCGCCGAAAAACTCGAAGCCGAAGCCAAGGCCTGGGATCAGCGGTCCGACGAGCAGATGCATCAGCACCACCGCTGGGCGCAGGCCACCACCGTGCTGCAGATCGCCATTGCCCTGGCCGCCATCGCGCTGCTGAGCAAAAAGCGCTGGACCGAATGGGCCATGTACGGCGCTGGCGCCATCGGCGTGGGCGTGGGCGTGCTGGCTTTCCTGCACATCTGACGCCATGAAGCTCGCCACCTGGAATGTCAATTCGCTGTCCGTGCGCCTGCCACAGGTGCTGGACTGGCTGGCCGCCAACCCGGTCGATGTGCTGGCCCTGCAGGAACTCAAGCTCACCGATGACAAATTTCCTGCGGGCGCCTTTCTGGATGCCGGCTGGCAGGCCCAGTGGTTTGGTCAGAAGACCTACAACGGTGTCGCGCTGATTTCCAGAACCGAGGGCAGCGATGTGGTGAAAAACATCCCTGGTTTCGAGGACGAGATGTCGCGCGTGATCACGGCCACCTACGGTGATCTGCCGTGATTGGCGCCTACTTTCCCAACGGGCAGGAGCCCGGCAGCGACAAATTTGCCTACAAGATGCGCTGGCTCGACGCCCTGCGTGACTGGGTGCGTGCCGAGCTGCAAGAGCACCCCAAGCTGGCGCTGATGGGCGACTACAACATCACCTTTGACGATCTGGACGTCTGGGACCCGGTGGCGCTCAAGGAAACCATCCACTGCACGACTGAAGAACGCGAAAAGCTGCAGGCCCTGGTCGACCTGGGCCTGAGCGACAGCATGCGCCTGTTCGAACAGCCCGAAAAGAACTACAGCTGGTGGGACTACCGCGAGTTCGCCTTCCGCCGCAACCGGGGGCTGCGCATTGACCACATCCTGATCAGCGAAGCCCTCAAGCCTCTGGCCACCGCCTGCGCGGTGGACAAGGCACCGCGCAAGAACGAGCGCCCCAGCGACCATGCCCCCGTGGTGCTGACGCTGGCGTGAGCGTCGTCAGGGGCGCTTGTGGCGCTCGTTGGCGATCTGCCCCTGGATCGCGCCGATCAGCAGGCCCAGCTCTTCGGACAGGATTTTCAGCACGTCGTCCAGGGTGATCAGCCCGACCAACGCTCGATCGCCGGTGACCACGGGCAAGCGCCGCACGCCGTTGCGGCGCATGGAACGCATCACATCGATCAGCGAATCGTCCTCGCGCATGGTGGCCGGGTACTCGCTCATGATGTCCTCCACGCACAGCGGGCGCGCATCCAGACCCTGCGCCAGCACGCCGATGATGAGGTCGCGGTCGGTCAGCACGCCGCACACCTGGCGTGCCTGACCGTTTTCTTCCACCACGACCAGGCAGCCCACATGCTGGCCACGCATGAGCTGTGCGGCCTCCAGAATCGGGGTTTCGCGCTGGGCAATCACCACCTCGCGTATGCAGACCTCACCGGCCGTCAGACGTTCTCCCACCATGTTCCTGCTCCTTGGATGCGCCACTGAAGACACCATCGTCAGAGAACAGGCGGCACCCGGTCAGTGCGCCAGCGCATTTTGTCCTTCGACAAACTCAGGACGAACGCAGATGAAACTCAAACCGTCTGCGGCAGCAGAAACTCCCGGCTGATGTGGCTGCCCAGCGCATTGACCCGGTCCAGGAATTGGGTCAGCCAGGCGTGCAGGCCGGTGTCCAGGATTTCGTCGATGCGCCCGTACGCCAGCTCGGCGCGCAGCTTGCCGGCGTGGCGCAGGGTTTCGCTGTGCGGATCGGGCGAGACCAGCGCCAGATTGGCCATGACCTCGTTGAGGCTGGCGTGCAGCGAGCGTGGCATGTCGGCGCGCAGGATCAGCAGCTCGGCCACACGCTCGGGCCGGATCACGTCGCGGTAAACCTTGCGGTAGACCTCGAAACCGCTGACGCTGCGCAGGATGGCGCTCCAGTGGTAGAAGTCGTATTCCTTCTCGGCCTCGCCCTCATGGCCGCCCAGGGGCATGCCGAAATAATCGTTGTTCATGGCGTGGAACTTCACATCGACCAGACGCGCGGTGTTGTCGGCGCGTTCCAGAAAGGTGCCCATGCGCATGAAGTGCAACGCCTCGTCCATCAGCATGGTGCCCACCGTCACGCCGCGCGAAAGGTGCGAGCGAAACTTGACCCACTCGAAGAACTGGCCCGGGTCGCGCTCGAACGCGCCGCTGCGCAGCATGCGGTTGACCTCCAGCCAGGTCTGGTTCTGGGTTTCCCAGACCTCGGTGGTCAGGGTGCCGCGCACGGCGCGGGCGTTTTCGCGGGCGGCACGCAGGCAGGAAATGATCGAAGACGGGTTGTCCGCGTCCTTGACCATGAACTCCATCACGTCACGCGGGTTGACGCTTTTGTAGAGCGCGCGGTAGGACGGCAGCAGCTCGCTGATCGACAGGATGCCCTCCCAGCCCGCCTGCGCCGCGGCAGCCGACTGCGGCAGCAGCGAGGTTTCGTAGCTCACATTGAGCATGCGGGCGGTGTTCTCCGCGCGCTCCATGTAGCGCGACATCCAGAACAGGTGGTCGGCGGTTCTTGACAGCATGTTTCTTCTCCCTCGCGCTCAGTTCTGCAAAATCCAGGTGTCCTTGGTGCCGCCGCCCTGCGACGAGTTCACCACCAAGGAGCCTTGCTTGAGCGCCACACGCGTGAGGCCACCGGGCACCATCTGCACCGTGCGGCCACTCAGCACGAAGGGCCGCAGGTCGATGTGCCGCGGCGCCACACCGCTGTCGACAAAGGTCGGACAGCTGGACAGCGAGAGCGTGGGCTGGGCGATGTAGCCGTCAGGGTTGGCCAGCAGCGCGGCGCGGAATTGCTCGATCTCGGCCTTCGTCGCCGCTGGCCCCACCAGCATGCCGTAGCCCCCTGCCCCGTGCACTTCCTTGACCACCAGGTCTTTCAGGTTGGCCAGGGTGTACTGCAGGTCCTCGGGTTTGCGGCACATGAAGGTCGGCACGTTTTTGAGGATCGGCTTTTCGCCCAGGTAGAACTGGATCATGTCGGGCACGTAGGGGTAAATCGACTTGTCGTCGGCCACGCCCGTACCCACCGCGTTGCAGATCGCCACATGCCCGGCCTTGTAGGCCTCCATGAGCCCGGCGCAGCCCAGCGTGGATGTGGGGCGGAAGACCTCGGGGTCCAGGAAATCGTCGTCCACCCGGCGGTAGATCACATCGACCCGCTTGGGGCCGCGCGTGGTGCGCATGTAGACGAACCTGTCCTTCACAAACAGGTCCTGCCCCTCCACCAGCTCCACGCCCATTTGCTGGGCCAGAAAGGCGTGCTCGAAGTAGGCGCTGTTGTACATGCCCGGCGTGAGCACCACCACCGTGGGCTCGGCCGTGGTGGCCGGGCTGCTGGCTCGCAGTGTGTCCAGCAGCAGGTCGGGGTAATGCGCCACGGGCGCCACGCGGTGCTGGCTGAACAGATCGGGAAAAAGCCGCATCATCATCTTGCGGTCTTCGAGCATGTAGCTCACGCCGCTGGGCACGCGCAGGTTGTCTTCGAGCACGTAGTACTCGCCATTGCCGTTCGCATCTGGCGCCCGAACGATGTCGATGCCACTGATGTGCGAATAAATACGGTTGGGCACATCCACGCCGACCATTTCGGGGCGGAACTGGGCGTTGCCCTCGATCTGCTCGCGCGGAATGACACCGGCTTTCAGGATGTCCTGATCGTGGTAGATGTCGTGGATGAAGCGGTTGAGCGCAGCCACGCGCTGCACCAGCCCCGCCTCCATGCTTTTCCACTCGTGCGCGGGAATGATGCGTGGGATCAGGTCAAACGGGATCAGGCGCTCGGTGCCCGAGCCGTCCTCGTCCTTGTCACCGTACACGGCAAAGGTGATGCCCACATTGCGGAAAATGACCTCGGCCTCTTCGCGGCGCGAGCGCATGGTCTGCGGGTCCTGCGCGGCCAACCAGCGGGCATAGGTCGCGTAATGCGGGCGAACTTCTCCGGCATCGCCACGGTCGGGCAAGCGGGCATACATCTCATCGAATCGGCGCATACAGAACTCTCCTGCACACAGCTTAGCAAGTAGCGTACCTGCCACATTTGACTCGGCTCAAGGCGGGGGAACATTGCGCCAGTAACGGGGCGCCGCCTGTCGCTCGCAGCGCACCTGCCCTGGCTGGTCACTGCGCCAGAAGGCTGCGCCGCAATGCACCGACGTCAGCAGGCGCACTCCGCGCTGCTGGTAGCGTTGCACCACTTCCGCAGCAGGATGGCCGAAACGGTTGCGGTAACCCGCCTGCACCAGGGCCAGACCGGGCGTCAGCGCATCCAGAAATGCCTGGCTCGACGAGGTCTTGCTGCCGTGGTGCGGCACCAGCAGCAGGTCCACAGGGTCCAGGCCTTGGCTCAGCAACTCGCGCTCCTGCGCCGCTTCAATGTCACCAACCAACAAGGCCGTGCCGCCATCACCCTGCACCCGCAGGACACAGCTGAGCGCGTTGGACCGCATGCTGGTGGTGCCGGGTTGCGGGTGCAGCACTTCAAAGCGCACACCATCCCATTGCCAGCGGCGGCCCGCCTCGCAACGCTCGTGCCCAGGGTGTTGAGCAAGTGGGTGCCTCTCGTCAAGCGACGACCACACGATCACCTGCGGCTGCATCGCCAGCACGGCAGGTGCGCCCCCGGTGTGGTCACTGTCGCGGTGGCTGAGCATGAGCACATCGAGCTTTTCATTGAACTGCGTCAGCAGCGGCACCAGCACCCGGTGCCCAGCGTCGCTCTCGGGCGAATAGCGCGGCCCGGCGTCGTAGAGCAGGCTGTGCCTGGCGGTGCGCAGCAGGACCGCGTTGCCCTGCCCCACATCGGCCGCCAGCAACTCGAACTGCCCGTACACGGGTCGTGGCGGCAGCCACAGCAATGCAGGCAGCATCAGCGGCACACCCCACATCCGCCAGGACCAGGGCCCACGCCACGCCAGACCCAACGCGCCCAGTAGCGCCACCGCTGCCAAAGGCCAAGGCGGCATGGCCAGAGACACGCTGGCCCAGCGCCAGGCCGACCAATGGCTCAGCAACACCGTCAGAGGCTGCAGGGCCCAGACTGCCAGATCCCAGCACCAGGGCAAGAGCATGCCCAGCAAGGCCAGCGGCGTGACCACCAGGGTCACCCAAGGTATCGCCAGCAGATTGGCCAGCAAGCCCACCAGCGAGAGTTGCCCGAAGAACAGCAACGACAGAGGTGCCAGCGCCAGCGACACCACCCACTGCTCACGCAGCAAGCCCCGCACGTGCACCAAGGCCACTCGCCATGCACCAGCGAGGTGCAAAACCCCATGCACCAGCGGCGTGCCTGTTGGGCGATGGTCTGTGCTCGTTCCTGTGGCCATCAAAACCCCCACGGCCACAAAACTCAGCCAAAAACCCGGCTGCAGCAAAGCCCAGGGATCGAGGACCAGCACCACGCAAC